>JADMIO011575548.1_pt1 | contig 88543 bp, 80 predicted proteins | sample 8958161 | NCBI WGS metagenome assembly JADMIO01 (sample SAMN16585339, study PRJNA669376) | soil metagenome | isolation source: Crop rotation soil | place: USA: Cullars Rotation, Alabama | collected 2011
CGCGACAACTTGTCCACGTGGAATTCTAAGCTTAGGATCCCAATGTGCTGGAAAGAGCTAGTCCCCGAGCTGCCGCTCTACAGCATCACCAAGCTCGACGCCGTGCCCGTCGGATTGAAGGGATTCACAGGAAATCCCTCGAACGCGGGCATCTTCTGGAACGTCGGGGACTGGCGATTCTGATCGTCGATGGAGCGAGCCAAGGAGTCTCGGAATTTCGACAGGAGATCAGGAGGATGCCGGGACCGGCGGCGGCTTCGCCGCCATTGATCGATGTGAGGGATTGCGATCAAGCGAGACCGGTCATTCTCGCGTGGGCTCGTTTGATCGCAATCCCTCACATCGATCATGCCGGGCGCGTAGCGCCCGGCGCCGGTCCTGTCCTTCTGAACTCCTGAACTCCTGTTACCTATTCTGGGCTGCCGTCATCGAAACGACCATGAAGGTCCTGTCGGTCAACGTCGGTCTGCCGCGCACGCTCACCTGGAACGGGCGCGAAGTGCGGACATCGATCTGGAAACACTCAGTGGACGGGCGCATTCGAGTGATCGGCGTCAACCTTCAGGGTGACCAGCAGTCCGATCTCACCGTCCACGGCGGCCCGAACAAGGCGGTGTACGCCTATCCACACGAACACTATCCGTTCTGGCGGCGCGAGTTTCCGCTCATGGAGCTTGCCGCGGGGGCATTCGGCGAGAACCTGACGACCGAGGGGTTGCTGGAAGACGAGGCACGAATCGGCGACGTCTTTCGCATTGGCACGGTGGAGCTCGAAGCCAAGCAGCCGCGGCTGCCCTGCTACAAGCTTGGAATCCGCTTCGACCGCGAGGACATGGTCGGACGCTTCATGCGCACCGGCCGCTCGGGCATCTATTTCTCGATCGTTCGCGAAGGAGATCTGAGCACCGGAGATCGCATCGAACGCATCCATCGCGCCGATCACGATGTCTCCGTCGGCGATCTCGCCAGCCTCTTCACGATCAATCGCGACAACATCCCGCTGCTCCGTCGCGCACAGGCCGTTCCCAACCTTACTGAGTTCTGGCGTAACCAAATCGATCGACGGCTCAGTGAATTGAACTAACACAGGAGATCAAGAGGTCACGAGGAAGTGGGACGGGCGGCGGCTTCGCCGCCAATTGATCGAAGAGAAGGGCCGTGATCAAACGAGCGCACCGACTTCTGCAGCTCGCTTGATCACGGCCCTTCTCTTCGATCATGCCGGGCGCCAAGCGCCCGGCGCCCGTCCCTAACCGTCGACTCCTGAGCTCCTGTCTTCCTGTAAAGTTCTCAGCCTGTGCTCGCTCGCATCGCCGTCTGCATCCCATTGCTGCTTCTGATCTCACTCGGCGTCTTCGGGTTGATCCACCTGATCCCGGGCGGACCGATGGCGGTGTACCTGTCGAGCCCCGGCGTCAGACCGGAGGACCTCGAGCGGCTGACCCGATCGCTCGGACTTGATCAGCCGCTGTGGCAACAGTACGGCAAGTGGCTCGCCGGATTCGTCAGCGGTGAGTGGGGGTTCAGTTTCAGCGACGGGCGTCCAGTGATCGATCGGATCGCCGAACGCTTGCCGGCCACGATCGAGCTTGTCGGCGTATCCCTGGTATTCGCTCTGCTGATCACGCTGCCGCTTGGTATCTGGCCCGCCATCAGCCGGCGCTGGTTCGCGCGCGCCTTCTCGGTGATCTCATTCGCTGGCATTTCGCTGCCGGTCTTCTGGTTCGGGCTCGTGCTGCAGTTGATCTTCGCCCTGGGTCTCGGATGGCTCCCTTCTTCGGGTCGAACGACGCCGGGCGACGGCGGTCTGGTCGATCGATTGGCGCATCTGCTGCTGCCGGCAGTGATGCTGGCCGCCGTGCACGCCGCCGCATGGGCGCGCTATCTGCGCGCGTCGCTGGCAGACACGCTGTCACAACCGTTCGTGCGCGCGGCGTACGCACGCGGCGCGCCGCGCCGACTGGTGTTGCGCCGGCACGCCATTCGCCCCGCGATACTGCCGGCGATCACGGTCGTACTGCTCGATGCCGCTCTGATGGTCGCCGGCACGGTCGTCACGGAGAGCGTCTTTGCGTGGCCGGGATTGGGAAGCCTGTTCACCGAGGCGCTCGCACGCCGCGACTACACCGTCCTGATGGCGATGCTGATGCTCGCGTCGATGGCCGTCGTCATTGTCAATCTCGTCGCGGACCTCTTGTACCCGCTCATCGACCCGAGAGTGCGTGCATGACTCGCGCGCGCGTGGCCGGAGTCGTTCTGCTGCTGCTCGTCGCGCTGGCCATCGCCGCCCCCGCGATGACGTCGATTCCGCCGGACGCGATGGATCTTGCGCATCGCCGCGCCGCGCCCTCCACTCACAACTGGTTCGGCACCGACGAGCTCGGCCGCGACCTGTTCACGCGCGTACTCTTCGGCGCGCGCGTGTCGCTGGCGGTCGGATTGTTATCGGCGCTCGTGGCCGGCGCGCTCGGAATCGCTGTCGGCGCCGCCAGCGGCCTGTCGCGTGGCGCCGTCGACGCGGTGTTGATGCGAGTCACCGACGCTGTGCTCTCAGTACCCAGACTCCTGCTGCTGATGGCCGCCTGCGCTGTGCTGCAGCCGTCGGTGACGACACTGGTGCTGCTGGTGGGCGGCGTCGGGTGGATGGAAACCGCTCGCGTCACGCGGGCGGCATTGCTGACCTACCGCGATCGCGAATTCGTCCTCGCCGCCCGCGCCTCGGGCGCGTCATCGCTCCGGCTGGTGCTGTCGCATCTGCTCCCCAACGCGTCGGCGCCGATCATCGTCTCGATGACGCTCGCCGTTGGCCGCGGCATCCTCCTCGAGTCGGCGCTCAGCTTCTTCGGCGTCGGCGTGCAGCCGCCGACGGCAAGCTGGGGCAACATGCTCTATCAGGCGCAGACGACGATGAGCACGGAGCCGTGGCTGGCGCTCTTTCCCGGGCTCTTCATCTTTGTGACAGCGGTGGCCGTCAACGTGATCGGCGACGAGTTGAGCCGCCCGAGGCGAACTGCCACATGAGGCATCTCGAGCGCGTCCTCGGATGCTTACGGGGGATCGCCATTGGCGATGCGATCGGCAAACAGACCGAGGGGCTCACTGCCGATCTGGTGAAGCGCTGGTATCCGGACGGCGTCCGGGGCTTCGAAGGTCCGCCGGACACTGTCATCCCTCGCTACGCCGGCAATACCAAACACGAGTGGCGCTTCGGCGAGACGACCGACGACACCGAACGCACGATCGCGGTCGCGCGCGCGGTGATTGAAGAGGGCGCCGTCTCCCACACTGGCGTCGGCCGCCAACTGTTGCGCTGCACGAAGTGCGTTCATCCAGGCATTCGATCGTTGTGGGAGTTTCATCGCGCCGGCGATCCCGCGCGACAGGCGACGTGCCACGACGGCTGCGGCGGCGCCATCCGAGTGGCGCCGGTCGGCATTTTTCTCGAGCCGCATCGGTTCGAGGCGCTCGTCGCGGGCGCCTACGAAGCATCGATCTCCACCCATGCCGGCTCGACGGCGATCGCAGCCGCGGCCGCCAACGCTGCCGCCGTCTCGGTGGCGATCGATGGCGGCTCGGCCGACGAAATCTTCGCGCACGCGGAGCGTGCCGCCGTCATCGCCGAAACACGATGGCCGGGGACGGCGCGTCCGGGGTTTGCCGAAGCATTGCGCAGGGTCCACGCGGATCTCTCGGCGGCAGACCGTCTGACGGCCGAGGAGATCTCACAGAAGTGGTTCCCGAACCGCCCTCTCACCATCGTTCCATTGGCGATCGCTCTAGGCGCGCTCACGACGTCTGTGGATCAGGCGATCCTACTGGCTGCCAACATCGGCGGCGACAGCGATTCTGTCGGCTCGATTGCCGCCGGGATAACCGGCGCCCGACAGCCGGACCAGGTCAGCGGCGCGTGGGCGTCGACGGTCGAGCAGATCAATCATCTCGATCTGAAACCTCTGGCCGGGCAGCTCGGGCGGCTCAGGCACTGAGCGTCGCGTCATTTCGCGCGTTGCGTTTGCCGATTGCGACCGTGAGTAGTAAGGTCGTCGGTCATGAGGCGGCGGTCATTTCTGTGCGTGGCGATCCTTGGCGCGTCGGTATTGCTCGGCGCCGGCCGCGCGGCCGCGCAAGACGAGCCCCAGTTCAAATACGGGGAAAGCCGCCTGGGTATTTCGGACGATGACCGTGACGGCACGCTCTACGTGCCGAAAAACTACAAGGCCGGCACGCCGATGCCGGTGGTGATGTGGCTTCATGGTCTCGCCGGCTCGGGCGAAGGCGCGCGCAGCCTATTCCCCCTCGCCGAGGAATTCGGCTTCATCATCATCGCTCCGGAGTCGCGCGGCATCACCTGGGGCAACGAGATCCCGGGCTTCGACGCGGACGTGCACTTTCTCGGGCCGGCGTATCGCCACGTCGCCAACCTGGTCGACATCGATTCCGAGCACGTCGCGCTGGCCGGCGTGTCCGACGGCGCCGGCTACGCGCTCTCGATGGGGCTCGCCTACGGCAACACCTTCAACCACGTGATGGTGTTCTCCGGCGGGCTGATGGTTCCGTACCGCAAGCAAGGCAAGCCGCGCATCTTTCTCGCGCACGGCACGCACGACCAGAACATGCCCATCGACTTGACCGCGCACAAGTTCGTGCCGCAGTTGAAGGCCGAGGGCTACGACGTGACCTACCACGAATACGAAGGCGGGCACCGCGTGCCGCCGGCGGAGATTCGCGAGGCCTTCAAGTGGTTCCTCGCGCCAGCGCCGAAGCGGCAGTGACGGGTCAATGAACGCGGACAATTGGATGCCATGTACAACTCTCAATTGTGGGTAGAGCCGGTCGGCGATTTGATCATTGCGCGCGTGCGCGGAATACCGACCGAAGCGCTCCTGCGTGAATGCCAGGACCGCGTGCTCCAGATCATGCGGGATTCCGGCCGCTCGAAAGTGCTGTACGACGCGCTCGAAATGGAATCGCCGGCCGTTGATATCCCGCTCGCACAACGGCAGATGGACGAGGCGCTGGGGCCAATTCGCCTTCGGCGCGCGATCGTCGTGCCGAACACGCGGTTGGCGTATCTCGCCCGCCTCGCCTTTGGCGATGGCGACTATCGCGTGTTCTACAGCAACATGACCGACGCGATTTCGTGGCTGTCGCAGCCGATGGACGCTTAGCGCGAGCGCGCCACTTTTCGCTGCACGATCGGCCGGCTGAGATCGCGCAAGGCGTCCCTTCCGATCCAGCGGGCGGTGCGATCGGTCGACTCGGCGAGCTCACGCGCCAGCTCGATCGACTTCTGATGCAGCGATTGATTGCGCGCGCCGATGCCGCGCAGCGCCCAGCTCACGCCCTTCTTCACGAAGTTCCGCTCGTCGCCCGACGCTTGCCTGATCAGCCGCAGCGAACGGATGAATGGCCCATCGGAAGCCTGCTTGTCGTGCAGGGCCACTGACGCCAGCAGCGCAAAGGCCGCGCGCTTCACGAACTCTTCGCGACGCGCGCTCCACTGCTCAATCTTCTTCCAGGCATGCGGCGTGCGATCGAAGAGCTTGAAGCACAGCGTGTCGCAGACGGCCCAGTTGTCGAAGTCGTTGGCCCATTGGTCCATCTGCGCCGCGGTGACGCGTTCGGGCTCGTCGACAAAGGCGCTGAGCATTCGCGCTTCGTACCATTCCGACTTCCACAGCGCGGCCGCCAGCTCGTGGTCCCGTCCGACTTGTCGCGCCAGCCCCTGCATCGTCGCCATCGATACCCCGAACACCTTAGGCGCCACGATGGCATAGCGTGCCATGCCATCCCGGTTCTTCTTCGTGCCCTTCTTTTCAAGCCAGGCGAGAATCTGCGGCACCGTCATCTTGCTCGCTTTCGCCGTCCCTTTTTTGGTAGTCATGTCTGGTGACGATTCAGGATCTACTTGGCATTGAGTTGCCTATCATCCAGGCACCAATGGCGGGCGTGCAAGGCAGCGCGCTGGCCATTGCCGTGTCGAATGCCGGCGGCCTGGGTTCGCTGCCGTGCGCGCTCCTCGGCCTCGACGCCATCCGCGCCGAGCTTATGGCGATCTGCGCGGGCACCGACAAGCCGTACAACGTCAACTTCTTCTGCCACACGCCGCCGGTGCCAGACCCCGAACGCGAGACGGCGTGGCGGGCGGCATTGCATCCACACTATCAGGCGTTCGGCATTGACATATCGACGGCGCCGCCGGGGCCATCGCGCACACCATTCGACGAAGCCGCCGCCGATCTGCTTTCACAGTTCAAACCCCCGGTCGTCAGTTTCCACTTCGGCCTGCCGTCGACATTGCTTCTGGCCCGTGTCAAGGCGTGGGGCGCCAAGATCCTGGCATCGGCCACGACGGTGGCTGAGGCGCGCTGGCTCGAGCTGCGCGGCGCCGACGCGATCATCGCCCAGGGTCTTGAAGCCGGCGGTCATCGCGGCAGCTTCCTGTCCGAGGATCTGACGCTGCAGGCCGGATCGCTCGCGCTTCTGCCTCAGATTGCGAACGCGGTTTCGGTGCCCGTGATCGCGGCCGGCGGTATTGCGGACGCGCGCGGCGTCGCGGCTGCCTTCGCATTGGGCGCGTCGGGTGTGCAGGTTGGGACGGCGTATCTGCTCTGTCCTGAAGCGACGACCAATGCAGTGCACCGAGCCGCGTTGAAGAGCGACGCCGCCCGGCACACGGCGCTGACCAACGTCTTCACGGGCCGGCCGGCGCGAGGCATTCTCAATCGCGCCATGCGCGAGCTCGGTCCCGTCAGTCCAGTGGCACCGGCGTTTCCGCTGGCTTCTGCGGCTATGGCGCCGCTCAGAAAGCTGGCCGAGGAACGGTCATCCGGCGACTACTCGCCGCTCTGGTGTGGACAAAACGCCAGCGGCTGCAGAGAGGTCTCCGCTGCCCGCCTCACTCGAGAGCTCGCCGGACAATGAACTGTATACTTCTTCGATGCGCGTCGCGCTCGGCGCCGATCACGCGGGGTTCCAGTTGAAGGAGGCGTTGAAGCGCGTCCTCAACGAGCTCGGCATCGAGCATCAGGACTTCGGCGCCGCTTCCGCGGCGTCTGTCGATTACCCGGATTACGCACAGACGGTCGCCAACCGTGTGGCCGCGGGTGAATTCGATCGCGGCATTCTCGTCTGCGGCAGCGGCATCGGGATGTCGATCGCCGCCAACAAGGTGCGTGGCATTCGTGCCGCGCCGATCGTGGACACGGACAGCGCCCGGCTGGCGCGCGAGCACAACGACTTGAACATCCTTGCGCTCGGAGCGCGGTTCATTCCGGAGTCGCGCGCTCGCGAAATCGTGCGCGAGTTCCTCCAGACGCCGTTTGAGGGCGGACGCCACACCCGGCGCGTCGACAAGATTCACCAGATTGAACCGGGCCAGGCGTGATCGCCGCCCATCCTTCGCACCTCACCGCATGAGCCATTCGACCATTCTTCCGATGCAGCGCTCGCTCTCCGCCACCGACCCGGAGATCTTCGACGCCATCCAGCACGAAACCGAACGCCAGGCGATGGGCATCGAGCTCATCGCGTCGGAAAACTTCGTGAGCTCGGCCGTGCTCGAAGCCGTCGGCTCGGTGCTGACCAACAAATACGCCGAGGGTTATCCGGGCAAGCGCTACTACGGCGGCTGCGAATTCGTGGACATCGCCGAATCGCTCGCGATCGCCCGTGCGAAATCGCTGTTCGGCGCCGAGCACGCCAACGTCCAGCCGCACTCGGGGGCGCAGGCCAACATGGCCGTCTACCTGACGCTGCTGAAGCCGGGCGACACCGTCCTGGGCATGAACCTGGCCCACGGCGGCCATCTCACGCACGGCCACCCCCTCAACTTTTCGGGCAAGCTCTACACGATCGTCCCGTACGGGGTGCGCCGATCCGATGAGCGGCTCGACTACGACGAGCTCTCGCGGCTGGCAGACGAGCACAAACCGAAACTCATCATCGTCGGCGCCAGCGCCTATCCGCGCGTGATCGATTTTGCGCGCATCGCGGAAGCGGCGGCCCGCGTCGGCGCGCCGATGATGGTGGACATGGCGCACATCGCCGGGTTGGTCGCCGGCGGCGTGCATCCGAGCCCGGTGCCGCACGCCGATTTCGTCACCACTACCACGCATAAGACGCTGCGCGGACCGCGAGCTGGCATGGTGCTGTGCCGGGAGAAATACGCAAAGGATCTGGATCGCACTGTGTTTCCTGGCGTGCAGGGCGGACCGTTGATGCACGTGATCGCGGCCAAGGCCGTCTGTTTCAAGGAAGCAGCAGCGCCGGAGTTTGCCGCCTACCAGCGCCAGGTCGCGGCCAATGCGAAGCGGCTCGCCTCGGCGATGAGCGCGGCGGGCTTCCGCATCGTCAGCGGCGGCACCGACAACCACATCGTTCTCGTGGACGTCTTCTCCAAGGGCATCACCGGCAAAGCTGCTGAGGCCGCGCTCGGCCAGGCCGGCATTACCGTCAACAAGAACGCGATTCCATTCGATCAGAACCCGCCGATGGTCGCCAGCGGCATTCGCCTGGGGACGCCGGCCGTGACCACGCGCGGCATGGGAGAGACGGAGATGGATCGGATCGCTGAATTCATCGCGCGTGCGCTCGCGGCTCCCGACGATGCGCCGACCCATCGCATGATCAAGACCGAGGTGGAAGAGCTGTGCCGGAAGTTCCCGCTCTACCCGGAACGGCTGGCCTGACAGCCGCGGTCGACGCCGCCTTTGCCGACGGGGGCTCGCTCGCCCAGGTCGTCGACCACTTCGAGCCGCGCACCGGCCAGCGGACCATGGCCGCGGCCGTCGCCGAAACCATTACCGGCGGAGGCGTGCTGCTGGCGGAAGCCGGCACCGGAACGGGTAAGACGCTCGCCTACCTCGTGCCTGCCATTCTGAGCCGGCAGCGGGTGCTGATCTCGACCGGCACGAAGAATCTGCAAGAGCAGATTTATTTCAAGGATCTTCCGATTCTGCGCGAGGCGCTGGGCGTCGCCTTCAAGGCCGCCTACATGAAGGGGCGCGCCAACTATCTGTGCCTGCATCGCCTCGATCAGGTGCGCGGTGGCACTGGCGGCTTCGGATATCGCGGGGCCAGCGGTGTGTCACCGGACTTCGTGTCGATGATGGACGAGTGGCTGAGAGCCACCGACACCGGCGATCGCGCCGAGTTGAGCGACTTACCCGAAGACTCATCGGAGTGGCATGAGGTTTCGGCCACCGCCGAGACCTGTCTCGGCAGCGACTGCCCGCGCTACGACGAATGTTTCGTCACGCGAATGCGTCAGCGCGCTGCCGAATCTGACCTCGTCATCGTCAACCACCACCTGCTGTGCGCCGATGCCTCTCTGCGCCAAAGCAGTTTCGGCGAAGTGATTCCGCCAGCGCGCTACGCCGTCCTCGACGAAGCGCACCAGCTCGAGGACGTGGCCACCCAGTACTTTGGAATCGCCGTCAGCAATTACCGGATCGACGAGCTGGTGCGCGACGCCGAGCGGGCGTTGAATCTTGGAGAGATCGACGACCGCGAAGGAGATCTGCGACGCGAGCTGCGCGGACTCGACGATCACGCGCGGCAGTTCTTTGGTCAGCTGTCACACGCTCGGCACTCGCGTCAGAGCGACGGCCGGTCTGGCGACGACCGCCTGCGCATCGGCCGGGACTGGTTCGGCGACATCGTGGACGACGGCATCGGACTCATCAGCGGGCTGGATCGCGTGTCGTCGACGATGGCGCGATTCGCTGGCAGCCAGGACGCGGCGGCAGGCGCGACGGCAAGCGAGGACGCCGCCGCCATTGCGCGGCGAGCCGACGAAATTGCCGACAACCTGCGCTTTTTGCTCGCAGCCTCCGACCCGTCATTTGTCTACTTTCTCGAAACACGCGGACGCGGCGTCTTTCTTCGCGCCGCGCCGATCGACGTCTCCCGGCTGGTCCGCGAATTCCTGGTCGATCGCATGCACGCAACCGTGCTGACGTCGGCCACGCTGACGGTGGAAGGCTCTTTCGAGTACGTCAAGGAGCGGCTCGGCCTCGACGAGGTCGCCGAGGTACGCGTGCCGTCGGAATTCGATTTCACCGAACAATCCATCTTGTATCTGCCGCAGCGGATGCCGTCTCCCAAGTCGCCTGAGTACGGGCGTGCGGTCGCCGCCGAGGTGATGGAGCTGCTGCACTGCAGCCGAGGACGCGCGTTCGTGCTCTTCACCAGCTACGCGATGCTGCGCACCGTCCGGGACCTGATCGAGCGTGATCTGCGCTATCCGCTGCTGGTGCAGGGTACGGCTCCTCGCAGCGTCCTGCTGAATCAGTTCCGGGCCACGCCCCACGCCGTGCTGCTCGCCACCTCGTCGTTCTGGCAGGGCGTCGACGTCATCGGCGATCAGTTGAGCTGCGTCATCATCGACAAGCTTCCCTTCGCCTCGCCCGGGGATCCCATAACCGCAGCCCGCATCGAGGCAATCGGCGCCGACGGGCGCGACGCGTTCCACGACTACCAGGTCCCCTTGGCCATCCTGTCGATGCTCCAAGGCCTGGGCCGGCTGATCCGCCACCGGAGCGATCGGGGCGTCCTCGCGGTGCTCGATCCGCGCCTGAGGACGATGGCGTACGGCCGCCGGTTTCTGGACTCCTTTCCTCCGGCCCCGATCACCTTCCGGCTGGACGAGGTCAGACGCTTTTTCGCGGAGTACCGTATTCTGTAGGTCTCAAGAACGGCGTATCAGGAACGCTTGGAGATGCACATGTTGATGAAGAGACTTCTGGTAGCGCTCGTCTGCACCTTCGGCCTCACGCTCGCTTCCGCAGCGGCGGCGCAGTCCACGATGATCAAGGGCAAGGTCGTGGACGTCGAGGGCAAGCCGATGGTGGGCGTGGCCATCACGATTGAATTCCAGGGTGGAGTCGCCCGGAAGTTCCAGACCAAGACCGACAAACGCGGCGAGTTCATCCAGCTGCTCACCGAGGGCGGGCCCTACAAGGTGACGGCGACCGCCGACAAGATCGGCTCGCAATCCGCCGAGGTGCGTGTGCGTATGGGGTCTGCGGCGGAAGCGAACATTACGCTGTCGCCGACGACGGCCGCCACCGATGCCACCAAAGCCGCGGCGCTGAAGAAGGTCTTCGACGACGGTGTGGCGGCCTCGCGCGGCGGCAATCACGACGCCGCCATCGCCAAGTTCCAGGAAGCGCTGACGCTCTCGCCGCAGTGTTTCGACTGCTACTACAACATCGGCGTCGCGCAGATGGCCAAGAAAGACGAGAAGCAGGCGGAGGCCGCCTGGCTCAAGGCCGTCGAAGTGAAACCGAATTACGCCGAAGCGTTGAACGCGCTGGCAACGCTCTACAACAACCAGAAGCGCTTCGATGAAGCGACGGCGATGGGCGCCAAGGCCGCTGAAGCCGGCGGGGGTGGCGGCGGCAGCGCCGACGCGATCTTCAACCAGGGCGTGATCCTCTGGAATCAGGGAAAGATCGCCGAAGCCAAGACGAAGTTCGAAGAAAGCATCAAGATGAACCCGAACCTTGCCGAGGCGCACTTCCAGCTCGGGATGGCGCAGCTCAACGAAGGCAAGCTCACCGAAGCGGTCACCTCATTCGAGACCTACGTCAAGCTCGCCCCGGAGGGCCAGTACGCGACGCAAGCGAAGGGGATGATTGCGCAGTTGAAGAAATAGATCGCTATCGCCGTTCGCTTTTCGCTATTTCGCTATTCGCTATTCGCGGTTCGCGAATGCCAGGAGCGAAAGGCCGAGAGCCCGGTGCGAGCAATTGTGTTTGAACATGTTGCGAGGGGTTTAGCCCAAGTCCGGGCGCGCATGGGCGAAGCCGCCGCGCGCTCGGGCAGGCGGCCCGAAGACATCCGGCTCATTGCCGTCTCCAAAACGCATCCACTCGAGGCTGTCCAGGCGGCGGCCGACGCCGGTCAACTGGACTTCGGCGAAAACAGGGTTCAAGAAGCCCTGGACAAGATTGAAGCCTCGAAGCAGCGCTACCGCTGGCACCTCATCGGCCACCTCCAGTCCAACAAGGCCAAACGGACGCCGGCGTTCGACTACGTACACTCCATTGATAGCATCGACCTGTTGCGCCGGGTCGACCAGGCTGCCAGCGGAGCAGGGCGGACCGTCGAGGTCCTGGTGCAGGTCGATCTGGCCCTCGAACCGACCAAACATGGCGCCGCGATTGACCAGATTCCGGGTATCTTTCGGGCGGCGGCCGAATGTCGGGCCGCCCAGCCGGTCGGTCTGATGCTCCTGCCGCCTCTGGCCGACAATCCGGAAGACGCGCGCCCGTGGTTCGCCCGTCTGCGCCGGCTGCGGGAAGAGTTGACCGGCGAAGGCGTTCCCGCGTCTCAATTGCGGGAACTGTCGATGGGGATGAGCCACGATTTCGAGGTGGCGATCGAAGAGGGCGCGACCATGATTCGCGTCGGCACGGCAATTTTCGGCCAGCGCTCCTATTCGTAGAGGCGGGTCTTTAGACCCGCCCGACAGTCTAGAGGCGGATCTTTGGACCCGCCCGACGCAACGTCGCGGGGATCTTCAGACCCCTGCTTGAAAGGTTCGACCATGAAGGTGACACCACTCGACCTCCGCCAGCAGCGATTCCAGACCGTCATGCGCGGCTACGATCGCAGCGAAGTGCAGACGTTCCTGCTCGAGGTCGCCGACGACTACGAGAACGCCTTGCGCGAGAACGACCGGCTGCGCCAGGACGTCGCCCGGCTCGAAGCGACGCTGACCGAGCATCGCGGCCAGGAGCGCAACCTGCAGAGCACGCTGCTGACGGCGCAGCGGCTCGCGGACGAAATCAAGGAACATGCGAATCAGGAAGCGGCACTGATCCTGCGCGAGGCCGAGGGGCGAGCGGATGTGCTGCTGCAGCGGAGCAACGCGCGGCTCGAGGACGTGCAGCGCGAAATCGACGGCCTGCGCATGAAGCGGCGCGAGGTCGAGACCACGGTCGAGGCGCTGGTGAGCACACTGAACAACACCCTGGAGTTCATCCGGGAGCAGGACGCGCGTCACCGCGAAGAGCGCGTGCTGCTGCATCGTCCCCGCACCGAAGCCGCACCGGCCGCCGCCCGGCCCGCGGACCCCTTCCGCGCCGAAGGACAAGGCTAAGCAACAAACGTACGTCGGCCACACGGTCACTGAGACAGAGAGCTCGTTTGGATTAGACCAAATGATTCTCTGTGTCTCTGTGTCTCTGTGGCTACGTACGGAATTCGGGCCTCGCTTGCGCTAGATTACGACGGTGGTCGACGCCGATTGCCTCATTCACGACGCAGACCTCATCGCCACCTGTGCCGGCCCGTTTCCCCGCCGCGGCACGTCGCAATCCGATATCGGCACACTCACCCGCGCATCGCTGGCTGGTCTGCAGGGACGCATCGTCTTTGCCGGCTCGGCTCAGCAGTGCCAGCAGCACATCTCGCTCACGTCTGACGCCACAGTGATCGACGGGCGCGGGTGTACGGTGGTCCCCGGGTTTGTCGATCCACACACGCACCTGGTCTTCGCCGGCGATCGGCGCGACGAGCTGCGGCGCAGATTAGCGGGCGCGACGTATGCCGAGATTGCTGCCGCTGGAGGAGGGATCGTTGCCACGGTGGCGGCCACTCGCGCGGCCAGCGAAGACAAGCTCATCGCGCTGGCCCGTCCTCGACTCGAGCAGATGCTGGCCTGCGGAACGACCTCGGCCGAAGCCAAGAGCGGCTACGGCCTCGACCTCGAGACGGAGCGGCGGCAGCTCCGCGCGATTCGCCGGTTGAGCGCCGATCAACCGATCGAGCTGAGCGCCACATTCATGGGCGCCCATGAGGTCCCCCCGGAGTATCGCGGCCGGCGCTCCGACTACGTGCGCCAGCTCATCGACGAGATCGTGCCGTCCATCGCCAGCGAGGGCCTGGCTGAATGGTGCGACGTCTTCTGCGAACAGGGGGTCTTCACGCCGGACGAGTCGCGCGCCATCCTGGAGGCGGGGCAGCACCATGGGCTGAAGGCGCGGATCCATGCGGACGAGCTGGCGCTGAGCGGTGGCTCCGCGATCGCGGCCGATGTCGGCGCGCGCTCGGCCGACCATCTCATCTTCGTCGACGCGCCGCACGCGCGCCGGCTCGCCGATCGCGGCGTCATTGCCACGCTGCTGCCGGCGGCTGCGTTCTTCCTCAAGCTCGGGCGCTTTGCGCCGGCGCGATTGCTGATCGAGCACGGCGTGCCGGTGGCGCTCGCGACCGACCTCAACCCCGGCGGCGGGTTCACGGCATCGATGCCGTTCGTGATCGCGCTGGCGTGCTTCGGGATGAACCTGACGCTCGAAGAAGCGCTGGTTGCCGCGACGATCAACGCCGCCGCCGCAATCGATCGTGCGGACCGTGTCGGCAGCCTTGAAGTCGGCAAACAGCTCGATGCCGTCGTCATCAACGGCGCGCTGCCCGACCTGCTGCGGGTCGGCTCACCGGTGATCGCGCACGTCGTCAAGCGCGGGCAGCGGGTCGCGCCGCGAGACAACGGCGGACGTTAATCGGCAGGGGGCTCTAACCTAACAGCGCACGTGCTGAGGCGCTGCTGGCAAGAGTCCGTTCGAGAAAGCGTGCGGCGTTGCGCTCGGCATCCTGTTTCAGCGCTTCGTCGCGAATGCTCTTCAGGTTGATGCGCACGTTGGCCTCGGCGCCGCCTGCGGCGGCCTCGAGCAGGCGGACACCCACTCCGACATCACTCGCTGCCGTTGGATTGCCGCAGCGCGCCACGACCGGTCCATATTCGATCGCATCGGTGCAGGCGCGGAGCGTGTCCAGGGGCACTTCGGTGGCGCGCCAGAGCGCGCGCTGAATCACGGCGGCGCGCGCCGCTTTCTCATCGTCTGTGCCTTTGGGAAGCCGATACGCGGCCATGACGTGATCGAACGACTCGGAATCGGCGTCGGCCAGCGCCGTCAGCTTGGCGCGCAGTGGCGTCAGCGCCTGCCGGGCATCGGCCAGCAGCAGCCGTTCTTCCTCGCTGCCACTCTTGGTCTTCTCGAGGCTGGCTACCATCAGCAGGAGCGAGGCGCCGATCGCGCCGGCAACAGCCGACGCCGTGCCGCCTCCTGGCGTTGGCGATGCGCTCGACAGCTCGTTGAGGAAGTCGGAAACAGACAGGTCTGCAAAACGCGGCATCAAGCCATTCTAGGACTTGACGCCCGGATCCGCTCCTGGCGGCGGCTCCCAGCTCCGGGTTCCCGGCTCGCGGTTCCCGGCTCCCGGTTCCCGGTTCCCGGATTAAGGAGTCGGCGCGGGCACGAGTCTCAGGGACCGCGCCGAGAGCGACGGCGTGAACGTCCATCGCCGCGAATATCCTGGCGCCAGGTTGACATCCTTGTCGTAGCTGAACTCGATGATGATGTCCGGCCCTTCATGGCGCAGGTTGAGGTCGTCGGCGGTGACCGGCACGTTGTGATCGCGCGCGATCCGCGCCACCGCCTGCACCAGTTGCTTGTCGCTGGCATTGGGCGAAAACACCATCGCCTCGTGGGCGGCGTCGACGAACGTGTAGTGGTCGAACGCCGCCATGCCGGCCCGCGCCGCCGCGTTCAAAATCAGCGCGGCGATCACGAATTTGATCAGCGTGCCCATCGCCGCCGGGTCCGATCGTGCGCAAAACGCATGTGCCCTACGGCGTTTGCATTCTGCATTCCCGAGCGGCCGTGGGGCCGGGCCTCGCTATTTGAAGCTGCTGAGCGCCGCGGCCTCGTTGTCATAGGAGTCGAAGACGGTGAGCAGTTTCGTGATGACGAGCAGATCCGTGATCTTCGACGTGAGATTGATCAACTTCAAGGATCCGCCATGCCGGCCGACCGCCGCCAGGCTGCGCACCAGCTCGCCCAGGCCGCCGCTGTCGACGTACGCCACTTCCTGGAGGTTGAGCACGATCTTCTTGGTCCCCGAGGCCATCAGGCCGTCGAGCGCTTCCTTCAACTGGGTCGTGCCTTCATTTAACGTGAGCCGGCCTTTGAGGTCGAGCACGGTCACGTCACCGACCTTGCGACTGTGGATCTGCATCTGCATAGCGGCTGCTCTCTCCTTCTGCACAACGTAGAGCACCAGGGGGCGCTACGGGGAACCCGATTCTACTCGGGAACCGGGATCCGGGACCGGGATCCGGGACCGGGATCCGGGACCGGGATCCGGGATCCGGGATCCGGGAACGGGGATCCGGGATCCGGGAGCCAGGTACTCGATCGCGCGTCCGGTTCCCGGTTCCCGGTTCCCGGGTTCCGGGTCCCGGGTCGCAGGTCCCGGCTCAATGAATCTGGTGGAACAGCCGCTCCCAGCGGGTGCTCAAGAAGTGCGCGGCGTTCGACCCCGGAGGCAGTGGTGGCCCGTCGTCCGGGGTGTCGAACGACCAGTAGATGAACAGCGCCCGGCCCTTGATGTAGTGCGCCGGCAGAAAGCCCCAGTAGCGGCTGTCCTGCGAGTCGTCGCGGTTGTCGCCCATCATGAAATAGTGATCGGCAGGCACCGTCACGGGGCCGTACTTGCGGCGCAAGTCGAATCCGTCGTTGTCGTCGCTCACCGGTGGCAGCAGATAGTGGGCGTAGGGCTCGACCAGGGGCGTGCCGTTGACCGACACGGTCTGGTTCTTCAACTCGAGGGTATCGCCCGGCAGCCCGATGACCCGCTTGATGAAATCGCGCTCGGGGTCTTCCGGATACTTGAACACCAGCACATCACCGCGCCGGATCGCTCGCATCGGCAGCACGGCGCGCTCCAGCGGAAACGCGACCGGTGCGAACGCAAACTTGTTGACCAGGAGATGATCGCCGACCAGCAAGTTCGGCTTCATCGACCCGGTCGGAATCTTGAAAGCCTGAAAGACGAAGGTACGGACGAAGAGCGCCAGCACGACCGCGACGAGAATGGACTCGAAGTACTCGCGCGCCGTGGACTTGGGGAGATCGACCCGCGCGTCGCTATTCGCCGTTCGCGGGTCGCCGTCTTTCTTCGCTCTTCGATCGTCGTTCTTCGCCATCGGTCAGCGCGCCATTGGTCAGTACGTTACTCGTCAGTGATCTTGAGCACGGCCAGAAACGCCTCTTGTGGAATCTCGACGGTGCCGACGCGCTTCATGCGCTTCTTGCCTTCTTTCTGCTTCTCCAGCAGCTTGCGCTTGCGCGAGATGTCGCCGCCGTAGCACTTGGCCAGCACATTCTTGCGCAGCGCCTTGACCGACTCGCGCGCGATGATGCGCGATCCGATCGCCGCCTGAATCGCCACCTCGAACATCTGGCGCGGAATGAGCTCGCGCATTTTCGACGCCAGCATGCGCCCCCGATCGTAGGCGCGGTCGCGGTGGACGATGATCGACAAGGCGTCCACCGGATCGCCGTTGACCAGAATATCCAGTTTGACCAGCGGCGACTCCCAGTAGCCGGTGACATGGTAGTCGAGCGACGCGTAACCGCGCGAGATGGTCTTGAGCCGATCGTAGAAGTCGAGCACGACTTCGTTGAACGGCAGCTCGTAGGTAATCAGGACGCGGTCGGCGGCCTTGAACTCGAGCGCCTTCTGAACGCCGCGCTTGTCCTGGCAGAGCTGCAGGATGGCGCCGACGAATTCGGCCGGCGTCAACACCGTGGCGGTAATCACCGGCTCTTCGATCTTGTTGATGTTGCTGGTCTCGGGAAGTTTGGCGGGACTGTCGATCTCCAACACCGCGCCGGCCGTGGTCGTCACCCGGTAGAGCACGCCCGGGGCGGTCGTGACCAGGTCCATGTTGAATTCGCGCTCGAGCCGCTCCTGCACGATTTCCATGTGCAGCAGGCCGAGGAACCCGCAGCGAAAGCCGAAGCCGAGAGCGACCGAGGTTTCGGGCTCGAAGAAAAACGCCGCGTCGTTCAGCCGGAGCTTTTCCAGCGCTTCTCGCAGCTCCGCGTATTGGTGGCCTTCCACCGGATAGAGGCCGGCAAAGACCATCGGCTTCAGCTCTTTGAAGCCCGGAAACGGCTCCAGCGTCGGCCGCGCCGTCTCGGTGACGGTATCGCCGATCTGCGCGTCGGCCACCACCTTGATGCCGCACGCGATGAAGCCGACTTCTCCGGGGCCAAGTTGCGGCATCGGAATGGGCTTGGGTGAAAACACGCCGAGCGACTCCACCTCGTGGTCCTGCCGCGTGTTCATCAAGCGCACCTTCGTGCCGGCGCGAATCACTCCCTCGAGCACGCGGACGACAATGACGACGCCGCGATACGAGTCGTACCAGGAATCGAAGATCAGCGCTTTGAGCGGCGCATCGGGATCGCCTTCGGGCGCCGGCAGACGCGTGACGATCGCTTCGAGGATTTCGGCGACGCCGCGGCCCTCCTTCGCGCTGGCGAGGATGGCGGTCGATCCGTCGAGGCCGATGATGTCTTCGATTTGCCGCCGCGCCTCCTCTGGCTGCGCGCTCGGGAGATCAACCTTGTTGATCACGGGAATGATCTCGAGGTTGTTCTCGACGGCGAGGTAGGCATTGGCCAGCGTCTGCGCCTCCACGCCTTGTGACGCGTCGACCAGCAGCAGCGCCCCCTCGCAGGCCGCCAACGATCGCGTGACCTCGTAGCTGAAGTCGACGTGCCCAGGGGTGTCGATCAGATTCAGCACGTACTGCTGGCCATCCTGGGCTTTGTAGTTGAGCCTGACCGGGTGCGCCTTGATTGTGATCCCGCGCTCGCGCTCGAGATCCATGCTGTCGAGCACCTGCGCCGACATCTCGCGCAGCTCGAGGGCGCCCGTCATTTCTAGGAATCGGTCGGCCAGGGTCGATTTGCCGTGGTCGATATGCGCGATGATCGAGAAGTTTCTGATATGCGGCTGCTTCACTGCGGTCCTGAACCACCTATTATCTCTCGGCCATGAGAAGAGTCACGGTTCTTGGCGGCACTGGCTATCTGGGCCGGCCGCTGATCGGACGTCTGATTGCACGTGGCGATGATGTCACCGCGCTGGTCCGGCCCGGGTCGCGTCGGCACGTGCCGCCGGGGGCCCGCATCCTCGACGGATCGGCGCTCTCCTCAGACGACGTCGCCAACGCGCTCACCGAACAGAGCACGCTCGTCCTGCTCGTCGGTACGCCGCATCCAAGCCCGGCCAAGGCCAAGGAATTTCTCGAGGTCGACCTGGCAGCGGCACAAGCCGCTGCCGACGCCGCACGGCGCTTCACACGGCTCGCGCACATCGTCTATGTCAGCGTCGCCCACCCGGCTCCCGTCATGAAGGCGTATATCGAAGCGCGATCCGAGGGCGAACGAGTGCTGGCCGCCACCGGTGTGCCGCTCACCGTGCTCCGCCCGTGGTATGTGCTCGGGCCGGGTCATTGGTGGCCGTACGCGCTGGTGCCGGTCTACGCAGTGCTCGAGCGCGTGCCGTCAACGCGCGATTCGGCCCGCCGTCTTGGCCTGGTCACCCACAGCCAAATGCTGAACGCGCTGATGTCTGCGATCGACGCGCCGGTGACTCCGGGGATCCGCATCGTGGGCGTTCCCGAGATTCGCTCCGGCGTCTCAGCCTGACGGCCCAAGCCTGCCTCCTGTCTTCGGCCCTTCTGCCTTCGGCCCTTCGCCTTCGGCCCTTCTGCCTTCCCTTCTGCCTTTTGCCTTCTGCCTTTTTGCCTTCTGCCTTTTTGCCTTCTGCCTTCTGCCTTCTGCTTTCTGCCTCTGCCTTCCCAAGCAGTCGCCCGAAGGCCGGTCTGATACGATTCCGTTTCTTCGATGAAATTTCGCGACGAAATCCCCACTCCTGCCTTGCTCCTCGATTTGGACGCGTTCGAAGCGAACATCGCCGCGATGAGCGGCTTTCTGGGCGCGCGCGGACGCGCGTTCCGGCCACACGGCAAGACCCACAAGTGTCCGGCGATCGCGCGCATCCTGGTCGATGCGGGCGCCGTCGGCATCTGCGCGGCTCGGCTGAGCGAGGCGGAAGTCTTTGCCGACCACCGGATTCCTGGACTGCTGATTACGACCGCGGTGATCGGCAAACGGAAGATCGCGCGGGCCATCGATCTCGCGGCTCGTGCCACCGATGCCATCTTCTGTGTCGACCACGAGCAGAACGTCCGCGACCTCAACGCAGCCGCCGGCGCACGGGGGATCACGCTTCGCCTCGCCATCGACCTCTACTTTGGTCGAACCGGTATTCAACCCGGGCAGCCCGCGGTCGACCTGGCCAGGGTCATTTACCAGCTCCAGCACGTGTCTTTTGCGGGACTACAGTCGTACGACGGCCAGGCGGCGCACACCACCCCATTCGAGGCGCGAGAGGAGCGGACGACAGCGTCGATGCGCCAGGCGGTCGAAACACGGCGGTTGATCGAGCGCGACGGCCTGCCGTGTCCGATGGTCACGGGCGGTTCGACCGGCACCTACCGGATCGACTCGCAGATTGACGGCGTCACCGAGCTGCAGCCCGGAAGCTTCATTTTCATGGACATGGAGTACCGCCGAATCGGCGGACCACAGAGCGACGACTACGCCGATTTCCAGCACGCGCTCACGGTGGTCTCGACGGTGGTTTCACGCCCCAAGGAGTTTGCGGTCGTCGATGCCGGCTACAAGGCCTTCGCCACCGATCGGCCGTTCACGCCCGAGCCGGTGAACCGCGACGGCCTCACATATGGATGGGCCGGCGACGAGCACGGGCGGCTTTACTTCTCGGCTGGCGCGCAGGATCTGAAGGTGGGCGACCGCGTCGAATTCATTCCACCGCATTGCGATCCCACCGTGAACCTCTACGACTGCATCTATGCGCTGCGCGGTGATGCGATCGAAAACGTGTGGTCGATCGAGGCGCGAGGAAAGAGCCAATAGGGCGCGTGGCCGCGACAGCGTTCATTCCCAGCGCGGATCTCAGAGCGCGACGGGCCACGCCGTTGCAGGGCGAGCTCGACGACGCGATCGCCGGCGAGGTCCGCTTCGATCGACTGTCGCGAGCGCTCTACTCGACCGACGCCAGCGTCTATCAAATCGAGCCGCTCGGCGTCGTCGTGCCGCATTCGGCCGAAGACGTCGCACGTGCCGTTGTCATTGCCGGCCGTCACGGTGTGCCGATCACGCCACGAGGCGGCGGCACTTCCCAGGCCGGCCAATCGATTGGCGCGGGCCTTGTCCTCGACACGTCGAAGTACCTGAACCGCATCCTCGAGATCAACGTCGAGGAGCGGTGGGCCAGGGTCGAACCGGGCGTGGTGCTCGATGAGCTGAATCTCGCTCTTCGGCCGCACGGCTTGCGCTTCGCCCCGGATGTGTCGTCCGCCAGCCGCGCGACGGTCGGCGGCATGATGGCCAACAACTCGAGCGGCGCGCGTTCGGTGATCTATGGCAAGACGATCGACCACGTCATCGAACAGCACGTCATTCTGTCCGATGGCGCGCTCGCCCACTTCCGGCCGCTGACCCATGCGGAGCTCGAGCGCGCCCAGGTCGGTGACGGCGTCGAAGCCCGCGCCTACCGTGTCGTCCCCGAGCTGGCGCGGCGTCACGCCGCCGAGATCGAGCGCCGCTTTCCAAAGGTGCTTCGCCGGGTTGGCGGCTACAACCTCGATGCTTTTGTCGATCCAGCGCGGCCCGTCGATCTGAGCCGGATTCTGGTCGGCTCCGAGGGCACGCTCGGCTTCATCGTCGACGCCAAGGTTCGGCTGGTGCCGCTCCCGGCGGCGAAGGCCGTGCTCGTCATCGAATTCGACCAGCTGCTGGACGCGCTCGCGGCCACGCCGCTGATCCTCGCGCACAACCCGTCGGCGGTCGAGGTCATGGACGATTTCATCCTCAGCCATGCGCGCCGCAATGCGGGCCTCGAGGCGCAGCGAAAGACCATGGTCAGTCGCGATGGTTCGGCGCTGCTGTGCGTTGAGTTCTACGGCGATCACCCTGACGCGCTGGTCGCACGCATCGAGGCGGTCGAGCGCGACCTTCGAGCGTCCGGGTTCACACATCGCGCGCAGCGCGTGCTGAAACCGGCCGATCAGGCGCGCGTCTGGTCGTTCCGCGAGGCCGCCTTGGGCCTGTCGATGGCGACAAAGGGCGACGGTAAAGCCGTCAGCTTCGTCGAAGACACGGCGGTCGCGCCGGAAAAATTGCGCGATTACATTGCCCGCTTCATCGAGCTGGTCGAACGGCACGGGACCATCGCCGGCGTCTACGCACACGCGTCGGTCGGCTGTCTCCATGTTCGTCCGGTCGTCGATCTCAAAACGGCAGATGGCATCGCCAAGTTCGAGTCGATTGCCAACGACGTCGCCGATCTCGTGCTCGAATTCGGCGGTGCCCTGTCGGGCGAGCACGGCGACGGGCTGGTCCGCGGCGCCTTCAACGAGAAGATGTTTGGCTCGGAGCTCTACCAGGCCTTCCGGACTGTGAAAGCCTCATTCGATCCAACCGGCATCTTCAACCCTGGCCGCATCGTCAACACACCGCCGATCACCTCGTATCTCCGTTTTGGCGCCGCGTACGAAACCCCGGAGCCGGACACCACGTTCGATTTCTCCGACCACGGTGGATTCGGGCGCGCCGTCGAAATGTGCAGCGGCGTCGGCATGTGCCGCAAGCAGCAGGATGGGACGATGTGCCCGTCCTTCATGGTGACGAAGGAGGAGGCTCACTCCACCAGAGGCCGGGCCAATGTGCTGCGGCTGGCGATGAGCGGCCGCCTTGGCGAGGCGGAGCTCAGCGATCAGGCCGTTCACGAAGTGCTCGATCTCTGCCTCGAATGCCGCGCGTGCAAGAGCGAATGCCCGGTCAATGTCGACGTCGCGCGCTTCAAGAGCGAGTTCTTGTCCGGCTACTGGGACCGTCACGGCACGCCGCTGCGAGCGCGAGCGCTCGGCAATGTCAGTTCGCTCGCCCGCTGGGGCAGCCGGCTGGCACCGGTGTCGAACGCGCTCGCCGCGACCGCGATTGGACGCCGTCTCAATGAGGAGTGGTTCGGGATCGATCGCCGGCGGATGCCGCCGTTGTGGTCGCGCCGCACCTTGTCGGCTCGCCTTGCCGGCAGGGTCTCGCGCATCTCGTCGCCTCGAGCCGTACTGTTCCGCGACACGTTCACCGAGCATGCGGACCCGGAGATAGGCGTCGCGGCGTTTGAACTGCTCGAGTCAGCCGGCATCGGCGTTGTGTTCGCGCCTCACCGCTGCTGCGGCCGTCCGCTCATTTCGCAGGGGCTTCTGAGCGAGGCGCGCGGCCTGGCACTCCGCAACACGCTCGCTCTTCATCCGTTGATCGAGCGTGGACGCGCGATCGTTTTCCTCGAGCCGAGCTGCCTGTCGGCCATTCGCGAAGACGCGCCGGCCCTTCTCAGCGGCGAGACGGCGAGGAAAGCGCGCGAGGTGGCTGCCAACGCGGTGCTGTTCGAGGAGTTTCTCGAAGCAGAGCTCTCGTCGTCCCGGGCGGCGCTCACCATCGGCCGCGGTCCCGCGACGATCCTGCTGCACCCGCATTGTCACCAGCGCTCGATGGGACTGGCGAAGCCTGCGGCGGCGCTGCTCTCACGCATTCCAGGGGCCGCGGTCACCGATCTCGATGCCGGCTGTTGCGGCATGGCCGGTTCCTTCGGCTACTCGGTCGAGCACTATGATGTGTCGCGCGCGATCGGCGAGCGCAAGCTGCTGCCGGCCGCGCGCGCAATCGCAGGAGACGGCGTGCTGGTCGCGGCGGGAACATCGTGCCGGCATCAGGTCGCACATTTCACCGGTGTTCAGGCGGTGCATCCGGCCGTGCTGCTGTGGTCTCTGATAGGGAAGCACCGTTGAACCGGATAGCCAACCGCCGACTGCCGACTGCCGGCCGCCGATGCGGGCCGCCGGCCAAGGAGCCTTCATGAACCTGGCTTGGATCTCACTGGCGGCCCTCGCCATTGCCGTGACGCTCAGCATGGTGAGCAAGGTGAACGTCGGCGTGCTGTCGCTGGCCTTTGCCTGGATCGTCGGGGTCTACCTCGGCGGCATGCCGCTCAATACCGTCATCGGCACCTTCCCGGTGCAGCTCCTGCTCACACTCGTCGGTGTGACATTGCTCTTCGGGATGGCGAACGTCAACGGCACGCTGGAGCGGCTGGCGGCGCGAGCGGTGCGTCTCTGCCGCGGCAACGCGGGCATCATCCCGATCATGTTCTTCTTCGTCTCGCTCGGTCTGTCGACCATCGGGCCCGGCAATATCTCGACCACGGCCATTCTGGCGCCGATGGCGATGGCGGTGGGCGCGCGCGCGATGGTGCCCCCGTTCCTCACCGCCCTCATGGTCGGCAACGGCGCACAAGCCGGCGCCCTCTCGCCGTTCGCGCCAACCGGCGTCATCGTCAACGGCATCATGGACCGCATCGGTCTGCCGGGGCATCAGTGGTTGATTTTCGGCAACAATCTCTTCGCCCACGCCCTGGTTACCTTCACCGCCTACTTCGCCTTTGGCGGTTTGCGCCTGTTTACCAAGCGTTCGCAGCCGGTCGAGATGGCGCAGAGCGATCAGGCGGGCGGACGGGCGGACTCGGAGCTCGTCGACGCCGAGCCCTTCGCCTGGGTCCACTGGGTCACGCTCACCATTCTCATCGCCCTGGTTCTGGCCGTCGTTCTCTTCGAGATGAACGTCGGGATGGCGGCGCTCACCGGCGCCTCGATCTTGTCGTTCTGTGGCGCGGGCAATGAGAAAGAAGCCATCCGCAAGATGCCATGGGGCGTCGTGTTGATGGTCTGCGGCGTCACCGTGCTGATCGGGGTACTCGAAAAGACGCAGGGGATGACGCTGTTCACCGATCTGCTGGCCAGGCTGGCCTCACCCGGAACGGTGAGCCTGGTGATCGCATTTGTCACCGGCGTCGTATCGGTCTACAGCAGCACGTCTGGCGTCGTGCTCCCGGCATTCCTTCCGACGGTTCCCGGGCTCGCGGAACGGCTCGGCGGCGCGGATCCCATGGCGGTCGCGGGCGCGATGTATGTCGGCGGCCACCTCGTCGATCTCTCCCCGCTCTCGACGATCGGCGCACTGTGCATCGCGGCGCTGCCTGAAGGCGTGGATCCGAAGAAGCTGTTCAATCAGCTGCTGGCGTGGGGACTCTCGATGACGGTGGTTGGCGCTATCATTTGCTGGATTTTGTTCTAAGGAGATCCCGACAGCTATCAGCTATCGGCGATCAGCTATCAGCTTTCAGCTATCAGCTATCAGCTTTCAGCAAGAGCGTTTGCCGAAAGCTGATCGCCGAGAGCCGAAAGCAGCCAGTCGACGCTGTTACTCAAAGAGTGGTTTTCGCCCCTGCAGGAAGGCCTCCACCCCCTTCTTGAAGTCGTCGCTTCCATAGCAGGCGCGAATCAGGTCGTCGGCGTCAGGTGGCCGGCGGTGATCGCGCAGGCGGCGCATCATCTCCTTGGTCGACTCGATGGTGCTGCGGGCATAGGTGGCGAGCTTGTCGGCGAGCGCGCGCACTTCGGGGTCGAAGCGATCGTTGGGCACGACCGCGGTCGCCAGGCCCGCAGTAAACGCGGCGTCGGCGTCGAGCAGATGCGCGCCAATGAGGATTTCGCGCGCCATCGCGGTACCCACCATGTCGATCAGCCGCGCGGTGTTGGCCATCGACAGGCAGTTGCCGAGCGTCCGCGCCACGGGCACCCCGAAGCGCGCCCGCTCAGAGCAGATGCGAAAGTCGCAAGCGATGGCAATCGCGCATCCGCCGCCAACCGCCGGCCCATCCACCGCAGCAATCGTCGGCAGCCGCATCCGTTCGACCCGCTCGACGATGGCGTCGAGGCGGCGTTCGTAGGCGACGCCGTCATCGCCGGTGCGAAAGTCGCGAAACTGTTTGATGTCCGTGCCCGCCGCAAACGCGCCACCGGCCCCGCGTATGATGAACACGCGCACGTCGGGGTGAGCCTCGGCCGCATCGCATGCCTCGACCAGCGCATCGTACATGTCCCAGGTGAGTGCGTTCCGCGCTTCCGGGCGATTGAACGTGACGACCCCGACGGATCCCGAAATGTCCCAGTCAACGTTGCTCGATGGCATAGTCGTTCTCGACGCGGCGCAGGTGATGGCCGGTCCGTATTGCGCGATGTTACTGTCCGACATGGGCGCGCGCGTCATCAAAGTGGAGCCGCCTGACGGCGATTCGACCCGTGCCATGGCCGGCGCTAGCGGCAGCGACAGTCCCGCGTTCAACGCTGTCAATCGCGGCAAACGGAGCATCGTCCTCGACCTCCATCGCCCGCAAGGCTGCGAGGTCTTCGCGCGGCTGGCGCGCGCTGCCGACGTGCTCATCGAAGGCTATCGGCCCGGGGTTATGACGCGGCTGGGACTGGGCTTCGATGCGCTCGCGGCCGAAAACCCACGCCTGATTTACGCATCGATCTCCGGCTACGGCCAGAACGGACCGGCGGCGCACAAAGGTGGCTTCGATCTGATCGCACAAGGCGAATCGGGAATCATGTCGGTTACAGGGGTGGCCGGCGGTCCACCGGTCAAGGCGGGCGTGCCGCTGACCGACCTGGGGGCCGGCCTGTTCGCGCTCGCCGGCATTCTCGCGGCGCTGCACTACCGGTCGATCTCCGGCCGTGGCCAGCACATCGACACCTCGCTGGTCGATGCCGGCCTTGCCTTGTCGGTGTGGGAGGCAACCGAGTATTTCAGCGGCGCGACAATACCCGGGCCTCTTGGATCGGCCCACCGCATGACCGCCCCGTATCAGGCATTCCGCTGCACCGACGGATACATCACCATCGGTGCGGCGAACCAGCGAACATTCACCAAGCTGGCCAACGTGCTGGGCCACACCGAGTGGCTCTTCGAACCGCGCTTCGCGTCGGACCACGCGCGGGTGATGCATCGCGACGAGCTTGCCGCCGCGATTGAATCGATCACCTCCACCGCTGCGAAAGCGGATTGGCTCGAGCGACTCGAAGCTGCCGGCATTCCGTGCGGCCCGATCTTGAATTACGCCGAGGCGCTGGCGACGCCGCAGGCGCAGGCGCGCGAGATGAGTCTCGAAGTCGCGCATCCAGTACTTGGCCGGCAGCGCACATTGGGAACGCCAATCAAGATGTCCCAGACGCCACTGAACCCGACCCGGCGCGCGCCGATGCTCGGCGAGCACACCGACGAAGTGCTCGGCACGGTGGGCTATGCCGAGAACGAGATCGAGCAGCTCCGGATCAGCGGCGCCGTTCGGTGAGAACGACGCCCAATCTCAGTGAACCGCTCGAATCTGCACCCTGTAGGTGTTCTCGGCGTTCAGGTTGATCAGCGCGACGAACGCGCGGCCTTGAGGTGTCTTGCCGATCGTGCCCGATTGCGACACGGACGAGACTTCCCATCCCGCCGGTAGAAGCACGGTGTTGCGCAGCCCGTGCAGCGTGCGCTCGAAGACGAGCTCACCGTTCACAACCTTGTAGGTGCCGTCGGCGACGGTGCCTCTCACGGCAAGATGTGCGCTCTGGCGATCCTTGGTGATCGGCACGTCCAGCTTGACGGACGCCTTGGTTCCGCTTTTCTGGACCACCAGGGGTTTCGCGGTGTCGAGATCGGTCACCGTCAGCTGGTTCAGCGCCAGGTAGTTCAATGCGTCAATGGTTGCGGTCGTTCCCTTGCGCGCGTCGCTGTAAGTCTGTTCGACCATGAAGCTGCCGGTTTCAGGAGCACCCAGATCGTAGAGCGTCTTGATGTCGTCGAAGAACATGTCGTTGTAAACGCTCGGCTTGAACTGCACCGTGGTTGGCCGCGCATGAACGGTGACCGGGTTGCTCTGACCGCTCGGGTTGGCAAACGCAATCTTCAGCCGTCCATCGGATAAGGTCGACAGCTGTGCGGCGACATCCGACGACAAGAACGCAAAACCCTTCGGCAGGACGACGCCAAGGCGGTAGCCCGCGAGACTTCTGACCCAGACGATGTCCTTGCCGTTCATCATGTAGGTGCGGGCGTCCTTGTAGGTCTTGAGAATCAGTGCGCGGCCGATCCCGCCTTCGGGAACCGGAATGGGAAGCGCGGCCCGGATCGCATGGTCGCCGTTCGCCTCCTCCTCGTAGACGAATTTCATCGGCTGTCCAGTGCGCGGGTCGAAGACCTCGACATCGGTACCCTCGCTGCCGGCACGGGTCGCGTTGACGATCTCCGTCGCGCCGGCGCGATTGTTCTCGGTCATGAAGGTGATGCGAAACTGTTCGCTGCCGGGCGCGAGGATCTCGTACTGGGTGTAGGCGTCCTGAGTGAAGAGCGCTGTGACCGGCCGGCTCGGCCGAAGCGAGCCGTCCGGATTGGTCCCGCCTGGAAATTGCTGGCGGCTGGTTTGCCCGCCCGGTGCCTGATCCGCCGAAAGCCATCCGCCTGCCGCCACCAGTACCAGCGCCGCACCGAGCGCGGCCGTCTTCATTGAACGTGTCATGAGAGCTCCTTCGCCCGCGATCACCATCGACGGCAGGTTCGCTCGCCATTTGACACCATTTCTCGCGCGCGTTGGACGCTCGTCTGCTTTACGGCCGGCGCCAAAGCCCGGCCGCGACGCACAGCCAAGCCACCGTCAGGGAGCCGAAGCCGAAGAAGATCGACCTCGCTGACGGTCAGCTATCGAGAAGCGCTGCTGCTCACGACGCTCGAGGGGCTGCGGCCCGCGGAAGCGGCGGCGATTTGCGGAATCAGTGGAGAGGCCATGCGCCAGCGCCTCAGCCGCGCCCGCGCGCTGCTGGCACGCCGGCTGGCGCAGACCGACGCCGGCGGTCCCACCGCTCTGCGCGAGGTGACGACATGACTGACACCGGTAGCGACGGCGTTGTTTCTGGCGACGCCAGCCGGCTGACCTGAACGCCATGTCGTAGGATGGGTCCATGCCCGACCTGGGCCGAACGCTGATGCTGGTTGGCGGCCTCTTGCTGGTTGTCGGCGCCCTGCTGACATTTGGCGGCCGCATCCCGTGGCTTGGACGCCTGCCAGGCGACATCATCGTCGAACGGCGCAACTATTCGTTCTACTTCCCGCTCATGACGTCGATCGTCATCAGCGTGATTCTGTCGGTGCTGATGATGCTGTTTCGGAAGTAGGCGGTGCACTGACGCCGTGACTGCCAAGGCGTCCCGGCGGCCCCCTATCTCTGATCCAGCGGCACCCAGTGTTGCGGATACGCCGGGCCGGTGTAGTCTGCGCGCGGACGAATGAGGCGGTTGTTGGCGTACTGCTCGAGCACGTGCGCCGACCAGCCGCTGATGCGGCTCACGGCGAAGATGGGCGTGTAGAGATCGATTGCGATCCCCATCGTGTAGTAGGTCGACGCGGAGTAGAAGTCGACGTTCGGATACAGCTTCTTCTCCGCCTTGATGAGCGCCTCGATGCGCTCGCTCATCTCAAACCACTTGGTGTTGCCCGCCTTCTGTCCCAGCTCCTTGGACATCTGTCGCAGGTGCGTTGCGCGCGGGTCTTCGGTGGTGTAGACCCGATGCCCGAAGCCCGAGATTTTCTCCTTCTTCGCCAGCTTGCCCTTGATGTACGCGTCGATCCGCTCTGGCGGCGCGTCCTGGCCGATCTCGATCAGCATCTTCATCACTTCGGCGTTCGCGCCTCCGTGCAGCGGGCCCTTCAACGTGCCGATGCCCGCGACGATCGCCGAGTGCATGTCGGTGAGCGTCGCCGCGGCGACGCGCGCGGCAAAGGTCGACGCGTTGAGCTCGTGATCGGCATGGAGCGTGAGCGCGATGTCCATCGCGCGGATCGCAGTCGGGTTGGGCCGCTGACCGGTGAGCATGTAGAGAAAGTTCGCGGCATGGCCCATGGCCGGGTCCGGCGCAATCGGCCCCGCCCCCTGCTGCATGCGGCCCCACGTCGCCACCAGGCTGGCGATCTGTCCGGTCAGACGCACGGCCTTGCGATAGGAGGCGGCCGGCGAATTGTTGGACGCATCGGGATCGTAGTGGCCGAGGGCCGACGTCAGCGTGCGCAGTGCGTCCATGCCGTCGGACGGCGGCAGCATCTTCATCAGGCGAAGAATCGCCTCGGGTAACGGCCGCGCGGCCGCCAGCTGCGACCGCAGATCGCCGAGCTCGGCGCGCGTCGGCAGTCGCGCGTGCCAGAGCAAGTAGCAGGTCTCCTCGAACGTCGCATGCCGCGCCAGATCGTGGATGTCGTGGCCGCAATAAGCGAGCACGCCGCGATCGCCATCCAGATAGCAGATGCGCGAGGAGGTGGCGACGATGTCTTCGAGGCCGGCTTTGGCTTTCACGTCTGCGGACATTGGAGGGATCTTACACAGGTTCTGCAGGTGCTGCGGGTTCTGCAGGTTCTGCGGGTTCAGGTTCTGCAGGTTCAGGTTCTGCAGGTTCGGGTTCTACAGGCTAGCTTCATTGGGAAGGCCGCTGGTCCCTGACGAGGGGCTTAACGCTTACAGACGGGCAGACTCGCAACCCGCAGAACGTGAACCCGCACCACCTGCAGCACGTGCAGAACCTGCAGCACCTGGTTCGTTATTCCGCTATGGCCTGAGGCACCGCCGTCGTCTCACCGAACTGCTGCAACACCGAGAGCAATCCGGTATAGAGGAAGCCGACCTGGAACAGCATGAGAAACGGCACGGTGCCGTAGATGCCGTTGGCGAGCGCGTAGAAGAGCGTGCCGGTGAAGTAGATGCCGAGCGCCAGCTCGATCATCGGTTGCACGGCGACGATCTGGTGATATTTCTTCCCGGTCCAGTCATCCGAGCGCCGCTCGATGCCGTATTTCGGCGTGCGCATGAAGTCGCTGGGCTTGTCGAACAACGCCTCCATCACAGCCTTGGTGTTGTTCACGGCCAGGCCGATCCCAATCGACATCAGCAGCGGCAGATACCGCAGCCGCTCGGTCCACGTGCGCGGATAGAGCTCGCGCTGACAGACCATATAGAAGTTCCCCACCGACGCCGTCGCCGCGAAGAACAGCGGGATGTCGATGAGCAGCATCTCGTACCAGCCCATGTTGTAGCGGATGATCATCGACGGTGCCATCAGCACCGACAGCACGCACATCAACGGATAGTTGAGATTCGCCGAGAGGTGGAAGAAGGCTTCGACCTTCACCTTCGCCGGCTGATCCGACTGCAGTATGCGCGGCATCAGCTTGAGGAACGTCTGAATTGAACCCTTCGCCCAGCGGTGCTGCTGCGACTTGAAAGCATTCATCTCGACCGGCAGCTCGGCCGGGGCCACGTGATCCTGGACGAACACGAACTGCCAGCCGCGCAGCTGTGTGCGATAGCTGAGGTCCAGATCTTCGGTCAGCGTGTCGTGCTGCCAGCCGCCGCCATCGGCGATCGCGTCGCGGTTCCAGATGCCGGCGGTGCCGTTGAAATTGAAGAAGACGCCGCTGCGGTTTCGGCTGCCGTGCTCGAGCACGAAGTGCGCGTCGAGCAGCATCGCCTGAATCTTGGTGAGCAGCGAATAGTCTTCGTTGATGTGCCCCCACCGCGCCTGGACCATCGCGACCTTCGGATCCGAGAAATAGTGCACGGTCCGCATCAGAAAGTCGGGCTTGGGAATGAAATCGGCGTCGAAAATCGCGACATACTGGCCGCGCGCCACCTTCAGCCCCTCATCCAGCGCTCCAGCCTTGAAGCCGGTGCGGTTGCTACGATGGATGTACTTGATGTCGATTCCCTGCGCCGCATGCCGCCGTACGGCCAGCTCGGCTATCTGCCGGGTCTCGTCCGTCGAGTCGTCGAGCACTTGAATCTCCAGGTGCTCGCGCGGGTAGTCGATACGGCACACCGCATCCACCAGCCGATCGACGACGTACATCTCATTGTAGAGCGGAAGCTGAATCGTGACGGTCGGCAGCGGGTCGAGCATGAAGCGCGGCACGGGCTGCTCGTGCTTGTGCTTCATGTAGCTGTAGACCAGGTAGTAGCGATGCCATCCGTATGCGGCCAGGATGAGCAGAACGAAAAAATACGAAGCGAGAATGATGGTTTCGAACGGAGTCATTCGATCAACAGGGGGCGTTCCCCAAGATCCAGACAGTCATTATAGGAATCGGTTCTCCGCAAAGTCAAAGAAACACGGATGATAGCGGCATGACACCGGACCAGTTGCGGCACCTCCTCGACGATGTACGCTCGGGCGCGATCGATTCTGAGCTCGCCCATCGGCAGCTGCTGGCGACGCTGCGCGCCCAGCCATTCGAAGACCTCGGCTTTGCCAAGGTGGATCATCACCGCTCGGTGAGGCAGGGGTTCCCGGAGGTGATCCTTGGACTCGGGAAAACACCCGATCAGATCGCTGCAATCGCTGAGCAGATCATCAAGCGCGGGAATCCGCTACTCGTGACAAGGGTCGATGAGGACGTGTGGCGTCAAGTTCAGCCTCGTTTGAGCGAAGCCCAGTTCCACCCCGCGGCCAGGGCCATTACGGTTAAACGAGACGTCCCCATGGGTCGAGGAACGATTGCGCTGGTGTCGGCCGGCACATCGGACCAGCCCGTGGCCGAGGAAGCCGCGGTGACGGCCGAGCTCATGGGCAACACGGTGGATCGCGTTTATGACGTCGGCGTCGCCGGGATTCATCGCCTGTTGCGCGAGCGCACGCGCATCGAAACTGCCCGCGTCGTCATCGTCGTCGCCGGAATGGAAGGCGCGCTCCCAAGCGTCGTCGCCGGCATGATCAGTACTCCCGTAATTGCGGTGCCAACCAGCATCGGCTACGGCGCCAGCTTCGGCGGCATCGCGGCACTGTTGGGCATGCTCAACTCCTGCGCCAATGGCGTATCCGTCGTGAATATCGACAACGGCTACGGGGCCGGATGCATCGCGAGCATGATTAATCATCTTTAGGATGCCGGACGTACGGGGCCGCGGAGATGCGAGACACGAAGATAATTTCCAATCCGGCAATCACTTGACGTGGTATTCGTGACTTTCATTCTCCGCGGCTCCGCGCCTCCGCGGCTACTTACGTTCGTGAAAGCCAATGCTCGCCCTTAAAACACTCGAATTCGATCGCATCGTCGATGCGGTACGCGCGCTGGCGCTGACGCCGCTTGGCAGCGCCGCGCTCGAGGACCTGCGGCCATCGACGGATCCTGAGGGTGTCGTCGCTTCAATCAAGGCCACCAGCGAGACCGTTACGTTCCTCGAGCGTCATCCACTGTTTCCGCTCCGTGCGAGCGACGCCATCCTCGAGACGCTCGACGCATTGTCGGCCCCTGGCGTGCCGCTCGAGCCGTTGCACCTGCGAGCCCTTGCCGATTTCGTCGAAACGGTTGAGGAAACGCGCGCGGCCGTCATGCGGGCGGGAGCCTCGTTCCCGATCCTGAGCGATATCGTCGCCCCCGTCGCCTCGTTCAAGCCAGAGGTCGCCGCGGTGCGCAGCGCCATCGACGCCAGCGGCGACGTGCTCGATGGCGCCAGCCCCGAGCTGAAGAGCATTCGCGACCGGCTGCGACAGAAGCGTCAGCGGCTGCGCGGAACCCTCGAGCAATACACGCGCGGTAAAGAGCTCAGCAAGTATCTGCAGGAAGAGGTCGTGACCGAGCGCAACGGGCGCTTCGTCCTCATGGTGCGGGCCGAGCACCGGGGCAACGTCCCTGGCATCGTGCACGGCAGCTCGGCCAGCGGCGCGACGCTGTTTATGGAGCCGGCCGCGACCGTCGAGCTCAACAACGACATCGTGGAGCTCGAGGAGCTCGAGCGCGAAGAGGTGCTGCGGATTCTGCTCGATCTGACCGATCGATTCCGCCGCCGGCCCGAGGATCTCCAAGTGGCGGCCGCGGTTGCGACCCGCGTGGACGTGCTCCAGGCCAAGGCGCGGTATGCGTCGCGAGTGAATGCCGTAGAGCCGGAGTTCACGGCAGAAACCCGACTCGAGTTGAGCGGCGCGCGGCACCCGATGATCGAGAACGCCGTTCCCGTCGACGTGAAACTCGAGCCGCCGAACCGCGTGCTGTTGATCACGGGCCCCAACACGGGTGGCAAGACGGTCGCGCTGAAGACGGCTGGACTGTTCGCGTTGATGGCGCAGGCAGGTCTTCATGTGCCGGCCACATCCGCTCGTCTGCCGATTTTCAGGACCGTTTTTGCCGACATCGGCGACGCGCAATCGATTGCCGCCAGCCTGAGCACCTTCTCGGCGCACATCAGCAATCTCGTCTCGCTTGAACGCCAGCTCGAACTGCCTTCGCTTGTGCTGTTGGATGAAGTCGGGACCGGCACCGATCCGGACGAGGGTGGCGCCCTGGCGATGGCCATCGTCCAGCACTTTCGGCAGCGGGGCGCTTTGGTGGTGGCGACGACGCACTTTGATTCGGTGAAGAGCTGGGGAATCGGACCCGAGGGCATCGCGGTGGCGGCATTCGCCTTCGATCCGCAGAACTTCGCGCCGACCTATCGCTTGCGCTATGGGGCGCCGGGACGGAGCCTTGCGATCGAAATGGCGCAGCGGCTCGGGATGCCCGTGCCGGTCATCTCGGCGGCGCGCGGGTTTCTCAGCGACGATCAGAAGCGGCTGCAGGCGCATCTGTCGAGGCTCGATGCCCAGGCCCGGACGCTCGAGGCGGAGCGGACGAAGCTGGACCGCGAGAAGCGCACCTTCAACGAAGAGAACGCCAGGTTGCGCGAGCGCGAGCGCGTACTGAGCGAGCGCGAAGAGGTGTTCAAGAAACGCCTCAACGAACGGCTCGACGAGCGTCTGCGGCAGGCGAGGCGGGATATCGACGAGGTGATCGCCGAGCTCAAAGACAAATCCACGGCGCTGGTGGAGAAGGCGTCTTTGCGCGCGGGTCTGAATACGGGCGAGTCGGGCGCGGTTCGCGCGGAAGCGCGGGCGGCGATCGACCGGATTGTCGAGGATCTGCGGCACCCGCAAGGCGATGCGGGTGGCACGGATCGCTCGCCGTCGCAGACTGCGCCCAAGGGCCAGGCCCCGCCCCCGCAGGTGGGCAGCAAAGTGGTGGTGTCTCCTCTGGGACTGGAGGGCACACTCATGTCGATGCAAGGCAGCCAGGCCGAAGTCGACGTGCGCGGCAAGCGGATGCGCGCGGCGCTCAAGGATCTGCGTGTCGTTGGCGGACCCTCGCTCGCCGGCGCCTCCAAGGTCCGCGTCAACGTCGATCTCAGGCCGCGCGAAGGGCTGCTAAGCGAAATCAACATCATCGGCGCGACCGTCGACGAAGCCGTCGACCGGGTGAGCCGCTTTCTCGACGACACGCTGGTCACCGACCTGCGCGAGATCCGGATCGTGCACGGCTTCGGCACCGGTCAGCTGCGCAAAGGCCTGCACGCATTTCTGAAGACGCATCCGCTGGTAGAGAAATTTCACCAGGCGCCCGAGAATCAGGGCGGAGGCGGCGCGACGATCGTGGAACTCAAGGAATGACAGGGCGGCTATCAGCTATCCGCGATCGGCCATCGGCAAAAGCTCTCGCTGAAAGCCGAGAGCTGGAAGCTGAAAGCTGATTGAGGCTGTAAGCTGAAAGCCGACAGCTGATCGTGGCCCTTTTCCCCCAATCCTTCATCGACGAAGTCCGGTCCGCGGCCGATATCGTCGCGGTGATTTCCGACACGGTCGCGTTGCGAAAAGCCGGCAATTCGTACAAAGGGCTGTGTCCGTTTCACAGCGAGAAGTCGCCGTCGTTCACGGTCAATCGCGACAAGGGCTTCTTCCACTGCTTCGGCTGCGGCGCCGGCGGCGACGTCTTCAAGTTCGTCGAGCTGCAGGACAAGATGGGCTTTCAGGAGGCCGCGCGCTCGCTGGCGCAGCGCTTCGGGGTCCCGATCCCGGAGCTCGAAGCCAGCGACGACCAACGGCAGTCGGCCTCCGAACGCGAAGCGCTGGTCAAGATTCATGAGCTGGCGGTCGCGCATTACCGCGAACAGCTCGAGTCACCCGCCGGAGCGCGCGTGCGCCAGTACCTGGCCACGCAGCGTGGCCTGGCAGCGGAAACGATTGCGACCCTGCAGCTTGGATTCGCGCCGCAAGGGCGTGATGCGCTGCGTCAGCGTCTGGCGAAAGCGGGATTCTCACCCGCGCAAATGTTCAGCAGCGGACTGGTGCTGAGGCGCGACGATGGGAGTGAGGTCGATCGGTTTCGCAATCGACTGATGATTCCAATCGCGCGTGAGACCGGAACGGTCGTCGCCTTTGGCGGGCGCGCGCTCGAAGCGGATCAGCAGCCGAAGTACCTGAATTCACCGGAGACGCCGATCTATACGAAGAGCCGGACGCTCTACGGGCTGAACTTCAGCAAAGGCGACCTGCGCAAGGCGCGCTTTTCCCTGATCGTCGAGGGCTATTTCGACTTCGCGCAGGTCTATCAAACCGGCGGCTTGCCGGTGGTGGCGACGTGCGGCACCGCGCTCACGCCGCAGCAGGCGCAGATGCTTCGCCGGTTTGCGGCCAAGGCGCTGCTTTGCTACGACCCCGATCGGGCGGGACAAACCGCGGCGGAACGCAGCTCGGAGCTGCTGGTCAGCGAAGGTTTCGACGTCAACGTCGTCCGCCTCCCCGAGGGCGAGGATCCGGACAACTTCATTCAGAAGCGCGGACGCGAGGCGTTTGTCGGACAGCTCAGGCAATCGCGTCCGTATCTCGAGTTCCTGCTCGATCGCGCCGCGGCGGAACACGACCTCGGGCGTGACGACAGCCGGCGGGAGTTTCTGAAGAGGATGCTTGGCGTCGCCGCCCGCATCCCGGACCCGGCGGTCCGCGACCAGTTTGCCGATCGTCTGGCGCACAAAGCCCGGGTGACAGAAGAAGTGGTCCGGTCCGAGATTCGGAAGGCGGCGGGGGCCCGCAAGACCGAACTGCCGGCGGAACGGCTGCCAAGCCTGATGACACGGGTTCTGGCAGCGGAAAAGGGGCTGCTCTGGTCGTTGATGCACGATCCTGCGGCTACGCTGCCGTGGCTGGCGCACCTCGAAATGGAAGATTTGAAAGGACTTAGCACAGCCAGAATCCTGTCCATGGCGATCGAGCTGGGGGCGGCGGATCCCGAGTCGACTCCAAATGTGCTCATGGAGCGTCTAAACACAGTGGAAGCCGAATTGCTCGCGGCCATGGCCGCCGAAGCCTCTGCCCCGGTCTCCCGCCCGGACGTCTGCGTCCAATCCTTGAAGCGGCGGCGATTCGAACGGGAGCAAGCCGAGGTCCAGCGCGAAATCGACCGTCTCCAGGCCCAAGGCCAGTCCGGGCCGGCCTTGAACGAGCTCTTGAGACGAAAATTAACGGTTCAGCGCGCGCTCGAACGTAGCGATCGTGTAAACGGGCTACAATAGACGGCTCGGCGGAATCCGTTTCATACCCGGTAGGAGGTCTCACTATCTATGGCCTTGTCGCTCGAAGACAAGTTCGATGAAGTACGCCAGCTTCTCGTCATTGGCAAAGAAAAAGGTTACCTGCTCTATGACGAGGTCAACGACCTTCTCCCCGCCGACCTGACCGCCAATCCGGAGGATCTGGAAGAGCTGCTTGCAGTTTTTGCCAGCGCCGGCATCGACCTGGTCGATTCGGAAAAGGGATACAAGCTCGAACGTGAAGGGATCGATCGGCGCGATGGGCCCGACGAGCCCGAACTGGACCTGACCCCGGGTGCGTTGGACAAGACCAACGATCCCGTTCGCATGTACCTGCGCGAGATGGGCACGGTGCCGCTGCTCACGCGCGAAGGCGAAGTCGAAATCGCGCGCCGCATCGAGCGCGGCAAGCTCTCGGTGATCAAATCGATTTCGCGCATGCCGGCGATCACCAAAGCCGTCATCCGCATGGGGGACGCCCTGCGTGCCGGCGAACGCACCATCCGCGAGCTGGTCATCTTCAACGACGAAGAGATCACAGACGATCGCATCGAGGCGCGGGCGCAGCAGTTCCTCAAGCAGGTCGAAGCCGTCCGCAAGTCGCGCATCAACGTCGAGAAGCTGGACGAGAAGCTCGCCCCCATTCCACGCTCGGACAAGCGCAAGTACCGGCGCGCGCGCTGGAAGCTGATGCGCGGGCAGGTGGAGACCTCGCGGTTCATCCGCGAGATCGAGTTCACCGAGCCGGTGAAGCGCCGCCTGGTCGAAGAGGTCAAGGACATCGTCGAGCGCGTGTCGAAGATGCAGCGCGAGGTCGAGAAGATCAAGAAAGACCTCACCGCCAAGAACCGCAAGCCGAAGCTCAAGGAAGAAGAACGCAAGGTCCTGCAGAAGCGCTTCAACGATCTGCGGGCCGAGGTCAAGCAGCGCACCGAGGATCTCGAGGAGAGCGTGGATCGTCTCCGCCACACGCTCGAAGTGATCATGCGTGGCGAGGCCCAGGCCGAACAGGCGAAGAAGGAGCTGGTCGAGGCCAACCTGCGCCTCGTGGTGTCGATCGCCAAGAAGTACACCAACCGCGGTCTGCAGTTCCTCGATCTGATTCAGGAAGGCAACATCGGCTTGATGAAGGCCGTGGACAAGTTCGAATACCGCCGCGGCTACAAGTTCTCGACCTACGCGACGTGGTGGATCCGCCAGGCCATCACCCGTGCGATTGCCGACCAGGCGCGGACCATCCGCATCCCGGTCCACATGATCGAAACCATCAACAAGCTGATCCGCACCTCGCGGGCACTGGTGCAGGAGCTCGGCCGCGAGCCGACTTCCGAAGAGATCGCTCGCCGGATGGACATTCCGGTATCGAAGGTGCGCAAGGTGTTGAAGATTGCGCAGGAACCGATCTCGCTCGAGACCCCGATTGGCGAAGAGGAAGATTCCCATCTTGGCGACTTCATCGAGGACCGCACCGCGGTGTCGCCGTCGGAAGCGGTGATCAACCTCGACCTGAAGGAGCAGACCGAGTCGGTGCTGAAGACGTTGACGCCTCGCGAAGAAAAGGTGATCAAGATGCGCTTTGGCGTCGGCGATGGCAGCGAGCACACGCTCGAAGAAGTCGGGCAGAACTTCGCGGTCACGCGCGAGCGCATCAGGCAGATCGAAGCCAAGGCGCTCAGAAAGCTGCGGCATCCGTCGCGGAGCCGAAAGCTGCGCGCATTTCTGGAGGGTCGCTCTTAGGAGCGGCCCTTTTTTTGTTTGGTGGCTTTTTCGGGCCCATAGCTCAGCGGTTAGAGCGGCCGGCTCATAATCGGTTGGTCCCTGGTTCGAATCCAGGTGGGCCCACTCAGAGTTCAAAGTTGAGAGTTGACAGTTAAGAGTTCAAGTTGAAAGTTCGAAGTGAAAGTTTGAAGTGAAAGTTCAAGTTGAAAGTTGAAAATTGAAAGTTGAAGTTGAAGTTGAAGTTGAAAGCGTTCAGGCCGAAAAGCCGATCGCTGATGGCCGAAAGCTGAAAATGCTCCCAGATCTAGAGCGGCTGATCCGACTGCAAGAGATAGACTCACGCGCCACCGCAGCGGCCAAGACGATTGCTGACGCGCCGGGACGGATTGCCGCGCTCGATGCGCTCCTGCACGATGCCACCGCAGCCGTCGAAAGCGCCAAGCAGGCCGCCGCCGACGGTCAGGCGGCGCGGCGACTGATCGAGAAGGATCTGGCCGTCGCCCAGCAGCGCCAGGGCAAATACAAAGATCAGCTGATGGAGGTCAAGACCAACACCGAGTACCACGCGATGCAGCACCAGATCAGCGCGGTGGCTGAGGAGATCGGGCAATACGAGGAGAAGATCCTCGTCAACATGCTGGAAGCCGACGAGCTGCAGGCGGCCCTCAAGAAGGCGGAAAGCGCCCTCAAGGCCGCACAGGCCAAGGTTCAGTCCGAGCGCGCGACCATTGAAAAGGACGCGGCGGCGCAAACGACCGTGGCCGCTGAGTGTGCCGCCGAACGCGCCGCGATCATCCGCGAGATGACCGACCGCAACATCGTCGACACCTTCGACCGCATCGCCAAGGTCCGCGGCACCGCGGTCGCTCGGGCCGAAGACGAGCGCTGCACCGTGTGCCGCGTGCGCCTGCGGCCGGCCGTCTTCGTCAACGTCCTCAAGAACGACCAGATCGTGCAGTGCGATAGCTGTCAGCGGATCCTGTTCTTCGTACCGACGGCCAAGGATCCGCAGCCACCTGTGGATAGCACGTCGTCACCCGGCCAGCCGGCATGAGCGGCGGCTCCATGTCGTCAGCTCTGGCTCGACGTCTCCGCAGATGATCACCGCCTACGTGGATGGCGGTGCGCGCGGAAACCCCGGGCCGGCCGGCTACGGCGCGCACATCGTGAACGCGTCGGGCGAGGTCGTTGCCGAGCTGCACGGCGCGCTTGGCATCGCGACCAATAACGTCGCCGAATACAACGGTCTGATCGCGGCGCTGGAATGGGCCGCCAGCCACGGAGTGGACGCGATGCACGTCAAGGCCGACTCGCTGCTGCTGGTCGAGCAGATGCGCGGCAATTACCGAGTGAAGAACGCCGGATTGCTGCCGCTCTATCTGCGCGCGCGCGGACTGGTGGCCCGCGTCGGACACGTCACCTTCGAGCACATCCCGCGAGAACAGAACAAGAACGCCGACCGGTTGTCGAACGTCGGCATGGATGCCAACCAGGCGGGCTAGTCACACCCTCAACTCGTCGGTCGCAAGGAAGCGGGCACGATCACCAGGGTCGCCATTCGTCCAGCCCGAGGCCCTTCGGCTCTGAATGACTCAAACACGTCGGGGTGTGCGAGCGTGCTCAACCCGCTGATGAAGATCCGGTCAGGACGCGCGCCGGCGCTCACGAGCTGATCGCGATTGGCCGACCACAAGTCGAGCATGAACCTGGATCCGTTCGGGCGGAACCAGCGATCGACGCTTGCCGGCGGATGGCCGCCTTCGAGAAAGGCCTCCCGCACCTCAGAACCGACTTCGTACTCCTCGGGACCGGCGCTCGGTCCAATCGCGATGATGCAGTTGCTGATCTGCACTGCGCACTCACGCCGCAGGATGTCGAGAACCGCCGTCGTCACTCCAGCACACGTGCCTCGCCACCCGGCGTGAATGGCGGCGGCCGCGCCACTCGCGGCATCTGCCAGCAGGATCGGCACACAGTCGGCCACGCTCACCGAAAGGGCGTCGCCAGATTGGTTCGAAACGATGGCGTCGCCGTCCGGCCGATTGTCCGGCGACTGCGGCTCCGGGTGCTGGCGGAGAACCACCCTCACGTTCTTACCGTGAACCTGTTTGACGCGGAGTACGCGATTCGCATCGGCGCCGGCCGCGTGCGCGGCGATCGCCCACGCGTCGGGCACGCGGCCGCTGGAGCCGATTGGCAACCGCGGTTGCCGCGACGTAAACGCGTGTTGCGCGATTGCCTCGAGCGGCACACAGCGCAGGACCGGGCCCCAAGCCTCTACTGTCCAACGAAATGCGGGATCAGGCTGCGGCAGCGACGGCTCCGAGACCATTAGCGGTACTCAACCACGGTTGCGTTCTTCCTCGCCGATCATCGCCGACCACGCCCATTTGCGCCGGTTTTCGGCTGGCATCGACCTTGATTCATCGTCTCCAAAGGGCAGAAGCGCACGGCACACACGGCGGCATCTGCCGGACTGGAGACAGCGATGGTGGTCAAAATCATCTCGAACGATAAGGGAGCGCCGCCGGGCAAGCTGGCGGACGCGGAGCTTCATTTTACCGACGGGGATCTCGAAGGCTTGCGACTGGTCGGCTTTGCCGTATGGGCGAAGCGAAATGGACCGGGCCGCAACGTCACGTTTCCGGCGCGGGCGTACTCGGTGAACGGCGAGCGCCGCAGTTTTGCGCTGCTCCGTCCGGTCGGCGATATCAAATCGCAGGATCGGCTCCGGGATCTCGTGCTGCAGGCGTACTCGGATTTCGAGGCACAGGCCGCCGTCGCCAGCTGAATCGCAGCCAGGAGGCGCGCGCTCAGCTCAAGCCGGGTATGAGACGCGCGTTTTCCTTCGCTCGCTTCGGCGGCAGCGTCCACTCCGCGCGCTGGCTCTTCTCGAACTCGCCGCGGAAGAACGAGTGCTTCATGCCGCCGTCGATGATGTCCCACGGCAGCACGGCATCGGCCGAACGATCGCGAAAGATGTAGAAGTCGCCGTCGATGCCGGTTTCCGCCACCGCGCGCCGCCATTGCCCGCCGTTCTCTTCGGCGCGCTCGATGGCGGGCGCGATCCGCCGGTCGCCGAGCGAAAGCAGCGCCTGGTAATACGAATGCCGCTCGCTCTTGATGTTGAAGTAGGTGTTGTCGATGCCGGAGACCAACTCGTGAAGCCGCTTCATCTTGCGTTCGATGGAGGCGGTCGCCTCCATCGGCAGCCACTGATAGGTCGTGCCAGGCTTGGGGACCAGCGGGTTCACGCTGGCGACGATACGGCCGATGCGGCCGCGGGCGCGCGCATGCTTGAGCATGATCTCGCGCAGTTGAACGGTGAGGTCGCGGATCGCCACGAGGTCCTCGTCCTGTTCGGTCGGCAGCCCGATCATGTAATAGAGCTTGAGGCTCTCGATGCCGCTCGAAAAGATCAGCTCGGCCCGATCGAGAATCTCTTCGTTGGTCACGGTCTTGTTGATCACGCGGCGGAGCCGGTCCGATCCGGTCTCGGGCGCGATCGTCAGCGTTCGCTCCCCGCTCTGTTGCAGCAGCGACACGATCGTCGGGGTGAGGTCGTCGAGTCGCAGCGACGCCGGACTGATCGAGTAGCCCATGTCCTTGAGGCTGCGCAGAATGTGCTCGATTTCCGGGTGATCGCACAGCGCGATCGACACGAGTCCCGTTCGGCTGGCGTGGACGCGCGCCGCCTTCGCCAGCTCGAGAATGCGGGCAGCCGGAAAGGCGCGCACCGGCAGATAGTTGTAGCCCGCCCAGCAGAAGCGGCAGAGGTTGGCGCAGCCGCGCACGACCTCGACGAGAAAGCGGGATCCGAATTCGGTGTCGGGGGTAAAAATGCTGGTCGCCGGAGGATCGCACGCTTCAGTGCTCTTGAGCGCCGCTTTGCGGACGACGGGCGGAGCGTTGGTGCCGTCGCGGACGACATACCGGGCAATCGTGCCGTTGTCGTTGTACTCGACGTCGTAGAACGACGGCACGTAATAGCCTCGCGATTGCGACAGTCGCTGCAGCGTTTCGGCGCGCGTGGGGGCGCCGCACGCCTCCAGCAACGCCGGCACGAGTACCTCGCCTTCACCCGCCGCAATCACGTCGGCGAAGGGAGCCAGCGGCTCCGGATTCACGAACGTGACCGCGCCGCCGACAACGACCAGCGGATGACGGTCGGTGCGATCGGACGCGCGAGCCGGAACACCCGCGAGCCGCAGCAGCGTCAGCACGTTCGTGTAATCCCATTCGAACGAGACCGAGAACGCAATCACGTCGAAGTCGCTCAGCGGCGTCTGCGACTCCAAGGTCACCAACCGGGTTCCGGACTCACGCAGCGACGCCAGTTCCTGCTTGGGCGGCAGAAAGGCGCGCTCGCACACGATGTCGGGCTGGTCGTTGAAGAGGCGATAGACCGTCTGAAAGCCGAGGTTGGACATCCCCACGAAGTACGTGTTCGGAAACACCAACGCCACTCGCAATCGATTGGCGTGGTGCTTTCGGGTGTAGCCGACCTCGCGGGAGAGGATTTCCTGTGCGAACTCGCGCTGTTCTCGGGCCTTCATGTCGAGCACAGGCTGTCGTCGAGCTGCGGTTGCGTAAACGCCGCTCGCGATGGCCGTGGCTCTGTCTACTGTATCACCGGGCCGGCGGCGGCCCGGGCGAGGCGCCTACCCCTCGCTGCGGCGAAGAAACGCCGGTACGTCGAGCTCCAGGTTGGGATCGAACTCGCCGCGGACCTGCGACATCCCAAGCTCGAATCCATCCGAGGCGTGCTGTCCAACCCCGACAGCCATCGGTCCGTTGAGCACGGCATCGGTGGCCCGCCTGCCGGCGGCCATTCGTGCCGGTATCGCCGGCGACGGCTCCGGCGCCGAGCGCAGTTGCGACGTATACGCCTGCATGTCCACCGGCGTCTGCATCGGCACCGTTGTCGTCATGCGATCCGCCTTGACGTGATCGAAGCCGGTGGCGATCACGGTGATCTTCACCCGGCCCTTCAACGACTCGTCGACGACCGCGCCGAAGATGATCTCCGCGTCCTCGTGCGCCGACTCCTGAATGATCGTCAGCGCTTCATTCACTTCGATGAGCGACATGTCGGGGCCGCCGGTGACATTGATGATGACGCCGCGTGCGCCGTTCACCGAGGTGTCCTCGAGCAGCGGGCTCGAGATCGCGCGCTGCGCCGCATCCACCGCTCGTGTCGGTCCGTCGGCCGAGGCCGTGCCCATCATCGCCACGCCCATTCCCGACATGATGGTCTTGACGTCGGCAAAGTCGAGATTGATCAGCCCAGGCACGAGAATCAGATCCGAGATGCCTTGAATCGCCTGTCGCAACACATCGTCTGCCGTGAGGAACGCATCGAGCATCGACGTATTGCGATCGATGACGCTCAGCAGGCGCTCGTTGGGAATGGTGATGACGGTATCCACCGCTTCCCGCAACGCGTCGAGGCCCGACTCGGCCTGGCGACGGCGCTTCTGGCCCTCGAACTTGAAAGGCTTGGTGACCACCGCGATGGTCAGCGCGCCCAGCTCGGTGGCGAGGCTGGCAATCACTGGTGCCGCACCTGTCCCCGTGCCACCGCCAAGCCCGGTGGTCACAAAGACCATGTCCGCGCCCGACAGCGCCTGGATCAGCTCGTCGGTATCCTCCAGGGCCGCCTGCCGGCCGACGTTCGGATCGGCGCCGGCACCCAACCCCTTGGTCAGCTTGCTGCCAATCTGAATCTTCACCGGCGCCGGGTTGGCGCGCAGCGCTTGCGCGTCGGTGTTGACGACGATGAACTCGACGCCTGTGATGCCGGCGTTCACCATCCGCGTCACGGCGTTGCTGCCGCCGCCCCCGACGCCAACCACCTTGATGCGCGCGCCCATTCGCGCCTCTTCATCGAGCGTCAAGCGGAGGGTTTCTTTGCCGTCGTGGTTCGTCATCGTGTCTCCTCGTCTTCGATCGATTCCGAATCAGAAAAATTCCTTGAATACCGTGCGCAGCCGGCCCATCACCCGGGTCAACGCGCCCCCACCACCCGCGGCCACCGGCGAACGATGCCTGGCGCCGTACATCACCAGTCCCACTGCCGTCGCGTACGCCGGATTGCTGACGTGGTCGGCCAGACCACCCACACCCGACGGAAGGCCGCGGCGAATCGGCAGATCGAAAATCTGCTCGGCGATCTCCGACATGCCGTCGAGCACGGCGCCGCCGCCGGTCAACACCAGGCCGGAGTTCAACGACTTCTCGTAACCCGCCTTGCTGATCTCGTCCCAGATGAGATGGAACATCTCCTCGGCGCGCGGCTGCAGGATGTCCGACAGAATCCGGCGCGCCATCACCCTCGGGCGGCGTCCGCCAACACTGGCGACGTCGATGGTTTCGTCCTCGTCCACCATCGACGACAAGGCGCAGCCGACGCGCCGCTTGATCTTCTCCGCGTCGGGAATCGGCGTGCGCAAACCGACCGCGATGTCGTTGGTGAAATGGTCGCCGCCCACGGCGATCACGGCGGTGTGCCACAAACTGCCTCGTTCGAAGATGGCCAGATCGGCGGTGCCGCCGCCGACATCCACAATCGCGACGCCCAGCTCCTTCTCGTCCTGGCTGAGCACCGTCTCGGCAGCCGCCAGCTGTCCGATGACCGTATCCATCACCTCCACGCCGGCGCGATTGACGCAGGCGACCAGGTTCTGTGCCGCGGTCTGACTGCCGGTCACGATATGAACATTCACTTCCAGGCGAGCCCCGATCAGTCCCACCGGCGCGCCGATGCCTTCCTGCTCGTCGACGACGAAGTCCTGCGGCAGCACGTGCAGAATCTCGCGGCCCGCCGGCAGCGACACGGCGCGCGCCGCATCGATCGCCCGGCGTACATCGTCTCGCGTCACCTCGCGATTCTTGCCCGCGACCGCAACGACACCGCGGCTGTTGAACCCTTTGATGTGCGGTCCGCTGATGGCCAGGTGCACCGAGCCGACCTCGACGCCGGCCATGAGCTCGGCCTCTTCGATCGAGGTCTTGATCGAATCCACCGCCGCCTCGAGATTGACGACGACCCCGCGTTTCAGCCCTTTCGACTCGGCCACACCGAGCCCCACCACATCGATCCCGCCGGTCTCGAGCAGTTCGCCGACGACGGTGCAGACCTTCGACGTGCCGATGTCGAGCCCCACCACGTAGCGTTCCTGTCGTGCCACGTTTCCTCCCGTCCCCTACTTCCGCGCCGCGCCCGAGGGGCGACCGGCCGGCCTGACGTACAACCGTTCATCGAACCGCAAATCCACGTAGTCGATCGTGGCGACGCGCTCACGCAGCGCCGGCGCCAGATCGATGTATTGCTGCAGCCGTTCGGCAAAGTCGCCCTCGCCCAGCCGCAGCAGCGCCGAGTCCCCGTCGAGAATGACGACCGCGTTGTGCACGTCGGAGACGTCGAGCTGCGACACGCGTTTGACCAGCTCGGGTTTGGCACCCAGCGCCGCGAGCACACGCGCGGCAAACTCGGCGCGCTCGGCGTCGATCAGCCCGGAGGCGCGCGGCGGTGGTCCCGACAACCCGTCGATGATCGGCAGATCGATGTCGGCGTAGTTGGGTCCGTATTCGTCGACGATGACCCCATGCGGGTCGACGAGGTAAAGGGCCGTCCCGAGACGGCCGACGCCCATTGGCTTGCGCTCCTTCACCGTGATCTCGAGCGTCGACGGCAGCACGCGGCGAATCGCGGCGTCTTCCACCCAAGGCGATGTCAGCACGCGTTGCCGCCAGTCGCCAATCCGAACCGTCAGGATGTTCTGACCGCGCAGCTCGTCGACAAGAGCGAGAATCTCACCGGTCGACAGGCGTTCGTTACCGCGCACCGTGAGATGGCCGACCTGAAGCGCTGGTGCGTGCAGCACCAGGCGCGTGAACGACCATGCGCCGGCGACAGCGAGGGCAAGAATGGCGATGACGCGAACCACCGCCCAGACTCTGCGCGCCGAAATGCCGCCCTTGCGCGCGGGCTTGACGTGCGCGCGGCGGAAGCGCTTGTCGGTGGCAGCGGCGACAGCCCTCATCTCAGTGCACCCTTCCTGGCGGGTGCCGGTGTTCGAGCTCTCTGACCAGCGCGGGCGCCAGGCTGCTGATCGAACCGGCGCCAAGCGTCAGTACGAGATCGCCTGCCGTGGCAAGGTCGGCAACGACGCGTGCCATGTCGTCCACGCGGCGAACGACGTGGACGGGGCGCTCGCGGCGAGCATTTGCGGCGCCGGCCAGCGCGTCCAGCGTGATGCCGGGAATCGGATCCTCGCTTGCCGCATAAATGTCGGTGAGCACCACTTCGTCCGGCTGCGCGAGCACGTCGACAAACTCCGCCATCAGATCGCGCGTGCGGGTGTAGCGATGCGGTTGAAATGCGACGATGATGCGGCGCGGCTTGACAGCGCGCGCGGCCGCAATCACGGCCGCGATCTCGGTCGGGTGATGGCCGTAGTCGTCCACCACGGTGATGCCGCCGATGACACCTCGGCGCTCGAATCGCCGCTCGGCACCCTGAAACTGCGCCAGGGCGCTGACGATCTGTGTGAACGGCACATCCAGCTCGAGACCGACGGCGACGGCTGCCAGCGCGTTCTGCACCGAGTGCCGGCCAGGGATGCCGAGCGTGAGCGTTCCCAGCGGCTGATGCTGCCCGGACGCGGCGCCGGCCTGCGGTTGACGGCGGACGACGACCGCACGTGAACCAAAGCCCTCCAGGACAACGTCGATCGCGGCGATATCGGCGTCGGGCGCTTCGATGCCGTAGGTGATTACCCGCCGCGTGAAGCGCGGACGGATGCCCTTGAGCACCGGGTCGTCGGCGCAGGCCACGACCGCCCCGTAAAACGGCACCTTGTTGGCGAAGTCGGCGAACGCCTGCTGCAGGTCGTCGAAGCTGCCGTACGCCTCCATGTGCTCGCGATCGATATTCGTGATCACGGCGATCGAGGGCGACAGCTTCAGGAACGAGCGATCGCTCTCGTCTGCCTCCGCCACCATGTATTCGCCGGTGCCGAGCCGCGCGTTGCTGCCAAACGCGCTCAGCCGTCCGCCGATCACGGCCGTCGGGTCGAGGCCGGCGCGTTCCAACACCAGCGCGATCATCGACGTCGTGCTCGTCTTGCCGTGAGCGCCGGCGATGGCGATCCCGAAGCGCAGACGCATCAGCTCCGCCAGCATCTCGGCGCGCGGGATCACCGGAATCCGGTGCGAACGTGCTTCGACCAGCTCCGGGTTGTCAGGGCGTACGGCCGCCGAGTAGACGACAACATCGGCGTTGCCGACGTTGCCGGCGGCATGCCCGACGTGCACCGTGACCCCCAGCGTTTCCAGACGATCCGTCAATGTCGAACGCCTCGCATCAGAACCAGACACCCCATAACCCAGATTCGTGAGCAGCTCGGCAATGCCGCTCATCCCGATCCCACCGATCCCGACGAAGTGCACCCGCCGTGTTTTGCCGAGCACGTGTTCTACCGGTTCCCGCTTCCCGGTTTCCGGTTCCCGGCAAGTTCTTCAACCCGATCCGCGATTCGCTCCGCCGCGTCGGGCCGTGCCAGCCGGCGTGCGGCTGAGCTCATGTGCGCGCGGCGCTCGCGATTTCCTGCCAGCGCCACGACCGCATCCGCGAGACGGGCCCCATCGAGCGTCCGCTCGTCGATCACCACCGCCGCCCCAGCCTTCTCTAGCACCGCGGCGTTCTTCCGCTGGTGGTCGTCGGTTGCGGTCGGCAAAGGCACCAGAATCGACGGCCGTCCCAACGCACTCACTTCAGCCAGCGTCGTCGCTCCTGCCCGGCAGATGACGAGGTCGGCGGCTCTCATCTCTCGGTGAACTTCGTAGAGGAAGGCCTCGACTCGCGCCACCAGGCCGGCGCGCTCGTACGCGGAGCGCACCAGATCCACATCCCGTTCTCCGGTCTGGTGGGTGATCGCCAGGCCGATCCCCGCGGCGGCCAGCCGCGGCGCCGCCGCCACCATGGCCATGTTGATCGCGTGCGCGCCCTGAGAGCCGCCAACGATCAGAACCCGTGCCGCGTCCCGCGGCCTGTCGTCTGCGTCATTCGCCTCCGCCGTGGAAATGAACTCGGGCCGCACCGGATTGCCGGCCACGAATCCGGTCTTGGGAAAAAAGCGCAACGCCTCCTCGAAATTCACCGCCGCCGCACGCACCAGCGGCGCCAGCAGCCGGTTGGTCAGGCCGGGCAACGCGTTCTGCTCGAGCACCAGCGTCGGAAAGCCACGCAAAGCGGCACACGCCAGAACGGGACCCGAGGCAAACCCGCCGACGCCGATCACGACGTCGGGCCGGCGGCGCGACAGAACGCTCCACGCGTCGCTGCCCGACAGCGGCAGCAACAGGAATCCGCGCAATCGTTGGATCACAGACTTTCTCTTCAACCCCGCCACGCGAATCAGATCCAGCGGAAACCCTTCCCGCGGGACGATGCGCGCCTCGATCCCCGACGCCGTTCCGACAAACGACACGACGGTGGCGCGATCGCGCTTCAACAACTCGCGCGCCACCGCGATCCCCGGATACAGGTGCCCTCCGGTGCCGCCACCGGCGATGAGTATTCGCACTCACGCCGCTCCGGTCTCCATCTCTGCGTGCTGTGAAATGTTCAACAGCACGCCCACGCCAAGCAGGTTGATGAGCAGCGAGGATCCGCCGAAGCTCACCACCGGCAGCGGAATGCCCTTCGTCGGCAGCATCCCGAGCACGACGCTGATGTTGACGAAGGCCTGCAGCACCAGCATCATCGTGATGCCGAGCGCGAGAAAGGCGCCGAACCCGTCGGGCGCGCGCGATGCCGCACGCATGCCGCGCCAGGCGATGACCGCGAAGCACACCAGCACCACGCTGGCGCCGATGAGGCCGGTCTCCTCTGAGATCACGGCGAAGATGAAGTCGGTGTGCGGCTCGGGCAGGTAGAACAGCTTCTGCACGCCGTTCATCAGCCCTTTGCCGAAGACGCCGCCGGTTCCCACCGCGATGATCGATTGAATGATCTGGAAGCCGTCACCAAGCGGGTCGGCCCACGGATCCAGGAAGGCGAGCAGGCGCCGGCGGCGGTAGTCGGCCTGGATCAGAATCACGTAGAGCGCCGGCAGCGCCAGCAGCATTGCCCCAAAGAAATAGCGATAGCTGAAACCGGCGACGAACACCATCATCGCGATCACGGCCAGCAGCGACACCGCCGTCCCGTAGTCGGGCTCGAGCAGGATGAGACCGGTCAAGCCGCCAACGATCAAGGCGATCGGGAGCAGCGCGTAACCGAGCTCGTTGATCCGCTCGCGCCGCCGTTCGAGGATGAGCGCGGTGAAGAAGATCGCCGTCAACTTGGCGAGCTCCGATGGCTGGATGCCGAATCCGCCGATGCCAAACCATCGGCGCGTGCCATTGACCGGGCGCGAAAAGAGGACCCCGATGAGCATCAAGGCGGCCACCGCCAGCACCGCCCAGATCAGCTTGTCGTTGCGATACAGGCGGTAGTCGATGCGCATGATGATCGACAACAGCGCCAGGCCGACCGCCGCCCACATCAACTGCTTGGTCAGGAAGAGATACGGCTGTTGGAACTTCTCCAGGGCGACCAGGGCCGAGGCGGAGTACACCATGACCACGCTGGAGCACACGAGCACCAGCGTCGCCAGGAACAGCCACTTGTCAGATGTCAGCTTCCGCGCCATACTCCCCGATCCTTCGGCCCGGTCGTCCGGGCGCTGGCCTAAAGTCCGGCGGCCTCGACTCGATATATGAGTTACGCATCGAAGCAGTCAGTAGTCGTCAGTCAATCCGGGGACTGGGACACCAGCCTCGCAGACCGGGGCAGCCTGCGCTCCCAGCGACCAGCTCCCATTCGCCGCAAATCGGCTGACGACTACTCACTGCTCGAGGTCACCCTCGTCGATAAGCCTCCGGACCTCCTCCTTGAACCGCCGTCCGCGGTCCGCGTAATCCACGAACATGTCGAAGCTCGCGCATGCGGGCGCCAGCAGGACGACTCCATCCGGTAGCGCCAGATCCCACGCTTGCTGAACCGCGTCAGCCAGCGTCGCCGCCTCGACCACCGGCACGACGCCGCCGAGCGCGGCGCGAACCAGCGGCCGCGCCTCTCCGATCGCGACGACGGCCTTGCCGTGCTCCAGCAGCGGCCGCGCCAGATCCTCGAACCGTCCGCCCTTGTGCTTGCCGCCGACGATCGCGACCACTCGATCGAAGCTGTCGATCGACCTCGCCGCCGCGTCGATGTTGGTCGCTTTCGAGTCGTTGATGAATCGCACGCTGCCGTGAGACCCCACCGGCTCCATCACGTGCTCGAGGCCGGTGAATCCATCGAGCGCTCGAGCCAGCGAATCGGGCGACGCACCGGCGAGATGGCTGATCGCGGTTGCGGCGACGACGTTGCTCAGCATGTGGCGCCCGGGCAAATGGACCGCGCCGAGCGGCAACAGCGGCACCTCGCCTTCTGACGTCCGCTGCCACACGAAGCCCCGGTCGGTATAGATCTGCGCGTCGCCAACCGGTTCGATCCCGTAGCGCATAACGCGCGCGCGGATCCCCTGCGCCAGTCGCAGCGCCTCGTCGCTCTCGGCATTGACCACCGCCCAGTCGCTCGGCTGCTGGTTCGCAAAGATGCGTCGCTTGGCGGCCGCGTAGGCCTGGGCGTTGGGGTGCCGATCGAGATGATCGGCGGACAGATTGAGCAGCGCGGCAATCCAGGGATGGAAGGTGTCGGTGGCTTCGAGCTGGAAGCTGCTCGCTTCGACCACATGGACCGTGTCGCTGGTCGACTGCTCCACCTGGGAGCTGAGCGGGAGCCCGATGTTGCCGCCGACGAGGACGCGCTTCCCCGAGGCCTCGAGCATCCGCCCGACCAGCGTCGTCGTCGTCGACTTCCCCTTCGTGCCGGTGATCGCCACGATCGGTCCGCGCAGCCATCGCGACGCGAGCTCGAGCTCACCGATCACCGGGATGCCCAAGGCGCGGGCGCGAGCAACCTCGGAGAGCTCGAGCGGCACGCCCGGGCTCATCACCACGAGGCTCGCCGCTTCAAACGAGGCGGACACGTGACCGCCAAGCTCGAGATCGACGCCGGCACTGCGCAACTCGGACTCGTAGGGGATGGCCGGCTTGACGTCGGTGAGCGTCACGCGCGCGCCGCGGCGGGCCAGCAGCTGCGCAGCGGCGACACCGCTTCGAGCCGCTCCCACGACGAGCACGCGCTGACCGTCGACCGAGAAATCGTTCGCCATCATCTCAGCTTCAGCGTCGTCAAACTCAGGAGCGCAAAGAGGATCGCGATGATCAGGAATCGCGTGATCACCTTCGGCTCTTCCCAGCCGCTCAGCTCGAAGTGGTGGTGCAGCGGCGCCATCTTGAACACGCGTTTGCCGGTCAGCTTGTAAGAGGCGACCTGAATCACCACCGATGCCGCTTCCATCACGAACACGCCGCCAACGATGACGAGCAGCAGCTCCTGCTTGACGAGAATGGCGACGGTCGCGAGCGCTCCGCCCAAGGCGAGCGAGCCGACATCGCCCATGAAAATCTCGGCGGGGTGGGCGTTGTACCAGAGGAAGCCCAGGCTGGCGCCGACGAGCGCGCCGCAAAAAATCGTCAATTCGCCGGCGGGAGCAAAGCGAACCAGGAGCAGGTATTCGGCGAAGACACGGTGACCGGTGATGTAGGCGAGGGCCGTGAAGCAGCCGGCGGCGACGGCAAACGTGCTGATCGCCAGCCCGTCGAGCCCGTCTGTGAGGTTGACGGCATTGCTCCAGGCGACGAGGACGAACGCCGCGAAGGGCACATAGAACCAGCCAAGGTCGGGAATGAGCTGCTTGAAAAAGGGAAAGATGAGACGGGTGTTGTAGAGGTTGATGCTCGCCAGCCACATCAGCAACAGTCCGACGGCGGTGGCAACGAGAATCTGGAGGCCCATCTTGTAGCGTGCCGCCAGTCCGCCGGACGAACGTTTGGTGACCTTCAGGTAGTCGTCGAGAAAGCCGATCCCGCCAAACGAGATGGTCGATCCAACGGCGATCCAGACATACAGGTTCGTCAGGTCGGCCCAAAGCAGCGTCGGCACGATCGCGGCCGCCAGAATCAGCAACCCGCCCATGGTCGGCGTGCCGGCCTTGGCGCGGTGCGATTGCGGTCCTTCCTGGCGAATGACCTGACCGATCTGGAACTCGCGCAACCGGCGAATCAGCCACGGTCCAAGCACCAGGCTGATGGCCAGGGCCGTCATGCTCGCGGCCGCCGTGCGAAACGTGATGTAGCGCGTGACGTTCAACACGGAAATCTGCGGCGCCGCCGAGATGAGGAGATGGAACAGCATCAGCTGTACGCCGCGCGCAGCATGTCGATCACGCGATCGGTTCGCGTACCCCGAGAACCCTTGACCAGGATGGCGTCGCCGTCGTGCACTCTCAGGGCCACTTCGGCGGCGGCCTCATCGCTGGTTGGCAGATGCCGGACCAACCCTGGCGACATTCCGGCCGCAATGGCTGCCTCCCCGAGTGCTTCCGCCGAGGGGCCGCCAACCGTGACCAGCAGACCAACGCCCGACTGCGCGACCAACTGGCCGCACTCACGATGGAGCGGCAACGACAAGTCGCCGAGCTCGAGCATTTCGCCCAGCACCGCGACGCGACGCGGCGCGTTGATGCTGGCGAGCGTCTGCAGCGAGCGCTTCAGCGCCGTCGGGCTCGAGTTGTAAGAGTCGTCCACTACCGTGATCTGATTGGCGAGATGAATCACGGAACCGCGATGCGGTGACGGCTTCAGGCCCTCCACCCGCTTGGCGATCGTTTCCAGATCCATGCCCATCTCGAGCGCGACCGCGGTAGCGGCGAGCACGTTCGCGAGCTGTCCACGACCGAGCAGCGGCACGTGAATCGGGTGCTTATGGATGCGCGACAACACCAGGGCCCGGGTGCCGTCCAGTCCGAGGTCCTGAATCGCTATCGCCCTCACGTCGGCGACCGGCGACTCCCCAAACGTAACCCGACGGCCGGGGAAGTGCCGGCTCCGCTGCATCACCAGCGGGTCATCGGCATTGGCGACCAGCAGGTGATCGGCGGTCGCGTTTTCGAGAATCTCAGCCTTGGCGTCGGCGATCCGTTCACGCGAGCCGAAGTGCCCGATATGCGCTTCGCCGACGTTGGTCCAGACACGAACCTCGGGCGCGGCCACATCGACAAGCAGCCGGATCTCTCCCGCGTGACTCATGCCCAGTTCCATGACAGCGACGTCTGCACCGTGCCTCAGCTCCAATAGCGAGAGCGGCAGGCCCAGGTGGTTGTTGAGATTGCCCTGGTTCTTCACCACCTGAAACCGCTCGCTCAACAGTTCCGCGATCACATCCTTGGTCGTCGTCTTGCCGGCGCTGCCGGTGATCGCCACGACCTTGGCTTTCGACTGACGCCGTACGAAGCGCGCGAGATCCTGCAACGCCACGGTGGTGTCGGCCACTTCGATGACCAGCGCCCTCGACGCACGATCCACGAGCGTCGCGGCACGGCTCACGACGACGCCAACAGCGCCTCTCGTGATCGCGTCGTCGACGAACTCATGTCCGTCGCGCGCGGCCACAATCGCGAAGAACAGATCGCCCGCGGCCAACGTCCGCGAATCGATTGAATACCCCGTCGGCTGCCGCGCCAGCTCGCCGCTCGTCAGCCGTCCACCCATGGCGGCGGCCAACGCCGCCGCCTTGAGGGTTACCGTTGCCACTTACCCCGCCTTCGATTTGCGCTGGCGGCGGGCCGCCAACGCCGCGCGAGCGACCTCACCGTCGTCGAACGGCAGGACACGGTCGCCAATCTGCTGGTACTTCTCGTGGCCCTTGCCGGCGATCAACACGACGTCGCCGCGGGTCGCCATCGCCACCGCCTTCGCGATCGCCTGGGTGCGATCGACGATCGGCATTACTGATGGCGTGCGATCCGTGCCCTGGCTGCCAGCCGGAATGCCGCGCTGAATTTCCTCGATGATGCGGTCGGGATTTTCGCTGCGCGGATTGTCGGAGGTGATGACAACGACGTCGCTGAGGCGCGCTGCCACCATTCCCATCAACGGCCGCTTCGAACGATCGCGATCGCCGCCGCAGCCGAAGACGGTGATCAAGCGCGCCGCCGCAAGCGGCCGCGCGGTCTCGAGCAAATTGCGAAGGGCATCGTCGGTATGGGCGTAGTCGACGACGACCGTCACCTCGTCGGCAGGTTGCGAGACGACCTCGAATCGTCCTGGAACGCCCTTCAGCCCCTCGACGCCGCGCTCGATCGCGTCGATCGGCAGATCGAGCGAGAGCGCCGCCGCCGTCGCCGCAAGGATGTTGTAGACATTGGGCCGGCCGACGAGGCTGGAGCGAATTTGCACCGCACCCTTGAAGCTGCGAATCTCGAATTGCAGACCGGACAGGTTGAAGCTCAGCGGACCGGGCGTGACATCGGCCGGGCTGTTGATCGCATAGGTCACGGGTCGTGACGCGACTTCGACGAGCGAAGGCCCGCGTGGATCGTCGAGATTGATCACCCCGGGCGCACCCGCCGGCAGCATCTCGAACAGACGGCGCTTGGCGGCGAAGTACGCCTCCATATCCTCGTGAAAATCGAGGTGGTCGCGAGTGAGATTCGTGAAGATGCCCGCCGCGAAACGCATCGCGTCGACGCGCTTCAACGATAAGGCGTGTGAGGACACTTCCATGACCGCAGAGCGGCAGCCCTGCGTAAGCATGTCGCGCAGCAGCCGCTGCACATCCGGCGCTTCCGGCGTCGTCCGCGACGCCTCCAGATCCTCACCGCCAACGCGGTAGGCGACGGTGCCGAGCATGCCCGCTTTGCGGCCGGCGGCATCCAGGATCGCCGCCAGAAGATAGGCCGTCGTCGTCTTCCCGTTGGTGCCGGTCACTCCGACGATCGGAAGTTCCTGGCTCGGATGCTCGTAGAACCGATCGGCCAGCCGCGCCAGCGCGAGGCGGGCATCGCGAACTTCAATCCATGGCGTCGAGATCCCTTCGGGACGCGACGTGTCGGCGACGATCAATTGCGCGCCTCGCGACGAGGCTTGCGATGCGAAGGTCGCGCCATCCGCTTTCAGCCCTTTGAGCGCGACGAACAGAGAACCGGGCACGGCGCGGCGAGAGTCGTAGACGATGTCGGCGATGCGTCGAGCGCCGTCCAACTGGGCCGGCACGACCGGGTTGACCAGCAGGTCGCGCACCACATCGATCGCGTCGCTCACCATCACGGCTGGGCTCCGAACTCCGCAGTCAGGCGCGGCGAAGGCAGCCGCGTGAGAATGAGCAGACAGTTGGCGCCGGGCTCGAGCGGCGAGCCGGCCGGCGGTTGCTGATCCACGACCACCCCGGTACCCTGCAGCCGAGCCGTCAGGCCGACTTGGGCCAAGGCGCGCAGCGCGTCTCGTCCGCTCATGCCACGCAAATCGGGCACCACGTTCGGATCGCGGTCGGCCGGCATCAGCGGCACGATCGACGTCCCGTTGACCAGCGCCGCCGTCTCGACGGGATTCGGTTCGACACGCTGGACCAGAACCGGCGTCTCCGGATTGATCGTCGGCGCGATCCCGAGATATCGCAGCGACGCCTGCGCGATGCGCGAGAAGACCGGGGCCGCCGCGATGCCGCCGACGTGTCCCTTGGCGTGCGGAGAGTCGATGACGACGATGATCGTCAGCGCCGGAGAACGGGAGGGTACGAAGCCGACGAACGAGGCGTTGTAGTCGGAGGTTGAATAGCGGCCGTTCACCAGTTTCGCCGCCGTTCCCGTCTTTCCAGCAACGGTGAAGCCGGGCACCTTGGCGAGGGTGGCGGTTCCGCGGTTGACGACTTCTTCCATGATCGCGGTCAGGGTTTCCGCCGTCTCCGGTTTGATCGACTGACGAACGGGCTTCGATGACACGGGCTTCCGCACACCGTCGCGGACGACGGCACGCAGCACTCGCGGCTCGTAGAGCGTGCCGCCATTGGCAACCGAGCTCACGGCGGCCGCCATCTGCAACGGCGTCACGCCGACCTGATAACCCATCGAGACCGACGCCAGCGAGCTGCTGTCGAGCTTCGCCGGGTTCCACACGATGCCGGGGTTTTCGCCGGGAAAGTCGCTCGACGTGCGGCGTCCGAAGCCGAAGCGATTGATATAGAGGCCGAGCCGCTCCGGTCCGATCTTGAGACCGACTTTGATCGCGCCGACGTTGCTCGACTTCACCAGGACATCGGTGAACGAGAGGATGCCGTAGTCGTGCGTGTCGTAGATCACCCGCGAGTCGAATCGAATCGAGCCGCCGCTGACGTCGATCATGTCGGTCGGCGAAATGATGTGCTCTTCGAGCGCGGCGGACGCGGTGACGATCTTGAACGTCGAGCCCGGCTCGTACAGATCCTGCACCGCGCGATTGCGACGATGATCCTCGTCCTCGACGCTGTAGAGGTTGGGATTGAACGTCGGGTAGCTCGCCATTGCGAGGATCTCACCCGACCGCGGATCCATGATGACGGCGGAGCCACCGTCGGCGCGGTTCTCGGCGACGCCGGCGGCGAGCTCACGCTCGAGAATGAATTGCAGCTGCTCGTCGATGGTCAGCTCGATGGTCGAGCCGGTCGTCGGCGATCGCTCCAGCCGGCCGAACGCGTGACGGCGCGCATCGGCCTGAACCAGCAGCGAGCCCGCCCGTCCGCGCACGGTGGAGTCGTAGGTTGCCTCGATGCCGTGCAGACCGACGTTGTCGACGCCGACGTAGCCGAGCAGATGAGCGGCGAGCTCGCGATTCGGATAGAAGCGACGGCTTTCCTTCATGAAGCCGATCGAATCCAGGTTCAGCGCGGCCACGCGCTTGGCCTCGAGCGGAGTGGCGCGGCGCTTCACGTACGCAAACGCGCGCTGGCGGCCGAGCCGTTCGGCCAGCTGTGCTTCGTCTTTCTTGGAGCAGTCATCGAGCGCATGGCAGAGCGCCTGGGCCGTCTTGCCGGCATCGTCAATCTCTGTCGGAACGGCGTAGATGGTGTCGGCGTCGACGCTATACGCCAGCAGCCGTCCGCGGCGGTCGAAGATTTCGCCGCGCTTGGCCGGCGCGTCGAGCCGGCTCATCTGCTGCTTCTCGGCCCGCGCCACCAGCGCGTCGTGGTTCACCACCTGCAGCATCACCAGACGGCCCTCGAGCGCGACCGCCCAGAACGCCAGCATGCCGGCGGCGACGATCAGGCGGCTCTTGACGACAGGGCGCCAGGTGGACGGAGGCGGGGGCAGCACGATCGACCCTGGTCAGCGAACGGCGACCAACGACTTTGCCGGCGGCGGATTCGACGTGACCCGTTCCAGGATCACGGCGTCGGCTGGACCCGGCGCCACCATGCCCAGCCGCTCGGTGGCGAGCTTCTCGATCCGTTGCGGCGCGCGCAACGTCTCGAGCTCGAGCCGCAAGTGACGGTTGATGTCGTCCTCGTCGGCGCGGTCGCGCTGCACCTGCTCGATGCGATAGCCGTGGCGCAGCAGCTCGAAGTGCTGCCACGCCGAAAACAACAGCACCGAAACGAGCAGGCTGAAGATGCCCAGCGACGTCCACAGCTCTCGCTGTCGCTGCTCATCCACCTCTCGAACGATCTGGTTGTTGCGAACGTCCTTGCGGATCTCGTATTCGAACGTGCCTGCTTGTTCCATCCGTCCTCCTACGACGCGCCACTGCCCGCAAGCGGGCTGTGACGAGACAGACTCATGGCTGCGCGCAGCTTGGCGCTGCGCGCGCGTGGATTGAGCGCCACCTCTGCATCGCCGGCCATCACCGGATGCTTCGTCAGCAGCGAGACGACGGCGTCGTCTCCCTTCGAGAGATCGCGCAGCGTGTGCTTGACGATGCGATCCTCGAGCGAGTGGAAGGCAACGATCGCGAGGCGGCCACCCGGCGACAGCCGGCGTGCGGCCGCGGCGATGAATTCGGCCAGGCCATCGAGCTCCCCGTTCACCCAGATCCGGATGGCCTGAAACGTTCGCGTCGCGGGGTCGATCCGCTGCCAGGTGCGGGCGCCGACCGCGTGGCGGACGATCTCCGCCAGTCGTCCGGTCGTGCGAATCGGCGCCGACTCGCGGGCGCGCACGATGGCGCGCGCGACCTGGCGCGATCGCCGTTCCTCGCCAAAGCGGAAGATGATGTCGGCCAGCTCGGTCTCATCGACGTCATCGAGCAGTTCCACCGCGGAACGGCCCGCGGTCCGATCCATTCGCATGTCGAGCGGCTCGTCGCGGCGGAAGCTGAAGCCGCGGCCGTCGGCGTCCAGCTGCATCGACGATACGCCGAGGTCCGCGAGCACGCCGGTCACGCGATCGACTCCCTGGCGGTCGAGCAGCTCGTCGAGTTGCCGATAGTCGCCATGAAGGAAGGTGACGCGATCGCTCCACGGCTGGAGCACCGACCGGGCATGTGTGAGTGCATCGACATCGCGATCGATGCCGATGACTCGCGTAGCGCCGTGTTCGAGCAGCATGCGCGCGTGGCCGCCGAGGCCCAGCGTGCAGTCGACGAAGACACCGCCCTGCTCCGGCTGGAGCAGCGACCGCACCTGATCGACGAGAACCGGAACATGCACCTAGATCCCAAATGCGGCGAGCGCCTTGGCGTCCTCGTCGGTAAAGGGCTCGGTGAGGAGTCGCGCGGTGAACCGCTCGTGATTCCACACCTCGAGAAACGAGTGCTGGCCAAGGACGTCGACTTCGCCTGACATGAGAGCGATCTCGCGCAGGCGGGGCTGGATGAGCACCCGCCCTTGCGGATCGAGCTCGGTTGCGAGACCGTAGAAATTGACGCGGTCGAGAAACTTCTGCCGGGACGGGTGCGCGGTCGGCATGGCTCCGAGCCGGCGCTCGAGCTCGACCCACACCGGCATGGGGTAAATGCGCACCGATTGACCAGAAAGGCTGGTGACATAGAGCTCCGCGCCGTGCTCCTTTTGAATCCAGGCGCGGAACGCATTGGGGACCTTGAGACGCCCCTTATCATCGATTTTTGCCGGAGAATTGCCCCGAAGCACCCTTTCGCTCCACCGGACTCCAAAAAAGTCCACACGGATAGTAGAGGAGCCCCCGATCCTTGTCAACGCCGAACTAAGACAAATTCCTATCTGTCTATCGTTTACGTCTTTGTTTCGCCATCAACGCGAAGGTGCGTCAAGACTTTGACTACAACGGGCTGGGATGAGCGGTTCGCTCAAAGAGCGCGTGCTAGCATGTCCATTTTCGCCAGCGAGGATTTTTCCCAGCATGTTGCATGCGGCTCTGATCGGCTTGCCCTCGACCGGCAAGTCCACTTTGTTCCAGCTGATGACCAGCGCAAAGGACTCGCCGCGTGGCCACGGCAAGGGTGAGACGCAGGTTGGCGTTTCCAAAGTTCCCGATCGGCGGCTCGACCGGCTGACCGCGATCTTCAATCCGCGCAAGCACGTGCCGGCGACAATCGAGTTCACGGATGTCGTCGCACCCGGGCGGGCCGGAGCTGCCGCCCTCATCGATCTCGCCGGCTACAAGACGGCCGACGCGCTGGTGCATGTGGTGCGGGCGTTCACCGACGAAGCGGTGGCGCACCCATCCGGCAGCGTCGACCCGGCGCGCGATGCGCAAGCCATGGAGGACGAGCTCATTCTCGGCGACCTGGGGGTCGTGGAGCGGCGGCTCGAGCGCATCGACAAGGATCTGAAAAAGAACAAATCCGCGGATTTGATCGCGGAGCACGAGTTGCTGATCCGCTGCCGGACGGCCCTCGAGAGCGGGCAGCCGCTGCGTGCGCTCGGACTGGCTGGCGCCGAGTTGCGACGCCTGAGAGGCTTTCAGCTCCTGTCCGCCAAGCCGCTGCTGGTGGTCATCAATCTCGACGAGGGCGACGCCGCGGCGGCGGCTAGCGTTGAACAGGCGGCCGCGCGCGCGGGGCTGACGGCGTTTCTGTCGCGCGCCGAGACCAGGGCGGTTCCCGTCTGCGCGAAGATCGAGCTCGAGATTGCGGCACTCGACGCCGCCGACGCCGGAGCGTTTCTTGCCGATCTCGGGCTCACCGAATCGGGACTCGATCGCGTGATCCGCGCAACCTACGAGCTGCTCGGCTACATCTCGTTCTTCACCGTCGGCGAGGATGAATGCCGCGCGTGGTCGATCCCGCGCGGGACGATCGCGCTCGACGCCGCCGGCGAGATCCACAGCGACATCTCGCGCGGATTTATCCGCGCCGAAGTGGTCGGCTACGACGCGTTCATGGCGCGCGGCACCCTGCAGGCCTGCCGGGACCACGGCGAACTGCGGCTCGAGGGCAAGGAGTACGTGGTGCAGGACGGCGATATCATCAATTTCCGCCACGCGACGTAGACAGCAGACAGGCTGCCGGCAGCCGATTACAATGTGCCCGTCGACAACATGATGAGAACGCTCGTCCTGGTACCGACCTATAACGAGCGCGACAACATCCCGATTCTGGTCCGCGAGATCCTGACGATTCCAGGAACAGAGGTGATGGTCATCGACGACCAGTCGCCGGATGGAACCGCGGAGGTCGCCGACGCGCTGGGCGTCGAATACCCTGGCCGCGTGCACGTGATGCGGCGCACGGGCCGGCGCGGCCTCGGCGTCTCATACCTCGACGGTTTCCGCCACGCGTTGACGACCGACGTCGACTTCGTCTGCCAGATGGACGCCGACCTGTCTCACGAGCCCAAATATCTGCCCAATCTCATCGCGGCGGCGGCGGCCGGGGCCGATCTGGTCATCGGCTCGCGTTACATCCAGGGCGTCAGCGTCGCCAACTGGCCGCTGCGCCGAATCATCCTGAGCGCCTTTGCCAATAGCTACATTCGCACCGTCACCGGCATCAACGTGCACGACTGCACGGCCGGCTATCGCTGCTGGCGGCGACAGGCATTGGCCAGGCTCCCGCTCGATCGCATCGTCTCCAACGGCTACGCATTCCTGCTCGACGTCACGTTCATGGCCGCCGACGCCGGCCTGCGCATCGAAGAGTCGCCGATCATCTTCGTCGAGCGCCGGCAGGGCGCCTCGAAGCTCTCGAGCGGGGTGCTGATCGAATCGCTCATTACGCCGTGGAAGCTGGTGCTGCGCCACGGACGAATCCGATCGACGTCCAATCACGCGGCTGGCGACACGACGAAGCGATGACCCAGCCAGCGGCGCCCGGACTGAGCGTCTTTTTTCCGGCGTACAACGACAGCGGGACCATCGCCAGCCTGGTGATAAAGGCCGTCGCGGTCGCCGCTGACATCACGCCCGACTACGAAGTGATCGTCGTCAACGACGGCAGCGCCGACGACACGGCGCGCATTCTCGACGAACTGGCGCGCGTGTATCCAGCCCACGTCCGCATCGTGCACCATGCCAGGAATCGCGGCTACGGCGGCGCGCTGCGTTCCGGATTTGCGGCAGCGTCGAAGGAATTCGTGTTCTACACGGACGGCGACGCCCAGTACGATCCGGGCGAAATGCGTGTGCTCTGGGACACGATGCGTGACGATGTGGACTGGGTCAACGGGTGGAAGATCAGCCGTGCCGACCCGCTGCACCGCATCATCATCGGCCGGATCTACCACCACACCGTCAAGCTGCTCTTCGGACTGAAAGTCCGCGACGTCGACTGCGACTTCCGTCTCATGCGCCGGCGCATCTTCGACGTCGTTCACCTCGAGAAGGACAGCGGCGTCATCTGCCTCGAGATGATGAAGAAGTTTCAGGACGCCGGCTTCCGCGTCGCCGAGACACCGGTGCATCACTATCACCGTGCCCACGGCAAATCGCAGTTCTTCAATTTCCGCCGGATTGGTCGGACCGCGATCGACGTCTTCAAGTTGTGGTGGGCCCTCGTCATTCGCCGGGAGCATCTCAAACCTCAGGCGGCGGGCGGTCATGCCGCCGCCAAGCGGCCGTGGGCGTAAGCTCGACGCCGGCGACAAGAGCGCCGGCCATCGCGGACTTCTACCGCGGCCGCCGAGTAATGGTGACCGGCGGCCTGGGCTTCATCGGCAGCAACCTCGCGCATCGGCTCGCCGACCTTGGCGCCGATGTGCTGCTCGTCGATTCGCTAATCCCGGACTACGGCGGCAACCTCTTCAACATCGACGGCATTCAGGATCGCGTGCGCGTGAATGTGGCCGACGTGCGCCAGGCGAGCACGATGAACTACCTCGTGCAGGATCGCGAGGTCATCTTCAATCTCGCCGGCCAGGTGAGCCACATCGACAGCATGCGCGACCCGCACACCGACCTGGAGATCAACTGCCGCAGCCAGTTGACGCTGCTCGAAGCGTGCCGCCACCACAATCCTCAGGCCAAGGTCGTCTACGCCAGCACGCGGCAGATCTACGGCCGCCCCGATCGTCTGCCGGTCACCGAGCAGCACCTCGTGCGGCCAACCGACGTGAACGGCATCAACAAGGCCGCGGGCGAGTACTACCATCTGGTCTACAACAACGTCTTTGGCATTCGCGCCTGTGCGCTTCGCCTCACCAATGTGTACGGGCCGCGCCAGCTGCTGCGCCACAACCGGCAGGGATTCATCGGCTGGTTCATCCGTCTCGTGCTCGAAGACAAAGAGATTCAGGTATTCGGCGACGGTTCGCAGATTCGAGACTTCGTCTATGTTGCCGATGCGGTCGAGGCGTTTCTCATCGCGGGCGCAGACGACGGCGTGAATGGCGAGGCGTTCAACGTCGGCGGCGACGAGCACATCGCGCATCGCGATCTCGTCAAGGTCCTGGTCGAGCTTGCGGGCCGCGGCAGCTACCGTTTCGTGGAGTGGCCGCCAGACAAGCGCGCGATCGACATCGGCAGTTTCTATGCCGACTCGACACTCTTCAGGCAGCGCACCGGCTGGACGCCAACGGTGTCGCTGCACGACGGCCTGGCGCGCACCCTCGCCTACTATCAGGAGCACCTCGGCCGCTATATCGGTCCGGCTTCTGGAGCGCCACGATGAGCGACGCCGCCACTGGCCGCGTCGCGTTCAATGCCCTGCGACCAGCGGAGGACGCCGAGGCCGTCGCCGCCGCGATCGACCGCGTCGTCCGCAGCGGCTGGTACATCCTTGGGCCCGAAGTCGAGGCCTTCGAGAGCGAGTTCGCGGCGGCCAGCGGCGCGGCGCACGCCGTCGCGGTCGGCAACGGCACGGACGCAATCGCGCTGATGCTCATGGCGCTCGACATCGGCGAGGGTGACGAGGTCATCACGGCGCCGCTCTCGGCGGCGTTTTCTGCGCTCGCCATCATCATGACCGGGGCGCGGCCGGTCTTCACGGATATCGATCCCGAGCGGCTCACCTTGGACCCGGCGCGCGTCGAATCGGCGATTGGACCGCGGACGCGGGCGATCATGCCGGTGCACCTGTACGGCCAGCCGGCCGACATGTCGCCGCTCGAGTCGATCGCAAAGCAGCGCGGTCTGCACCTGGTCGAAGACGCGGCGCAGGCGCATCTGGCAACGTGTGACGGACGTGCCGTCGGCACGATTGGGATCGCGGGCGCCTTCAGCTTTTACCCGACGAAGAACCTCGGCGCGCTCGGCGACGGCGGTGCCGTGGTCACCAACGACGAGACGCTCGCCGCTCGCATAAAAGGGCTGCGCAATGGCGGTCAGACCTCTCGCTATCAACACGCCGAAGCCGGGGTCAACAGCCGGCTGGATGAATTGCAGGCCGCGATACTCAGAGCACGGCTGCCATATCTGCCGGCGTGGACGACCCGGCGCCGTGCCATTGCCAGCATGTATCGTGAACAAATCGCAGCCGGCCCCGTTTCCCTGCCGCCGGAGTTCGACGCGGGGCACGTCTACCACCTCTTTCCCGTGCTCACGGCGCGCCGCCAGGCCTTCCAGGAGCACTTGGCATCACAGTCGATTGAGACCCTGATTCACTACCCGGTGCCAATTACCCGACAGCGGGCGCTGAGTCGATTTGACCCGGTGGAATGTTCAGTGGCTAACCGAATCTGTGACGAAATCGTGTCGCTGCCGCTTTACCCGGGACTCTCCGACCTCGATGTCTCAAAGGTGATCGACGGCGTTCGTTCTTTTGCACGTTAAAAGCGCCGGCCGGCCGCTTCCAAGCGTCGTCAAATGAAGAGCCAAGGCGTATACTGGTCGCCTCCTTTTTTATGCGTCGGTTCCTTCTAGCTGTCGCTCTCACGGTCACGTCGTCCCCGGTCTGGGCGCAGCAGGTGAAGATCGCGTTTCACGATGGTCAAGTGAGCGTCGATTCCGCCGGCGCTTCGCCGCGCGCGATTCTCGCTGAGTGGAGCAAGGTTGGCGGTACCAATATCGTCAATGCGGAGCGCGTGACCGGCGCACCGCTGACGCTCAAGCTCGTCGACGTGCCCGAATCGCAAGCCCTTGAAATCATTCTTCGCAGCGTCGCTGGCTACATGGCCGCGCCGCGCGGGCGCACGCCCGGCGCATCGCTCTACGACCGAATCCTGGTGCTGCCGACGAGCACCGCGGTGGTGGCTGGTCCGGCTGGACGTCCATCTTCAGGCAGTCCGTCATTCGGCGCGGCGATGGGCACCCAGCGGTTCGTGCCGCCTCGACCTCAACCGGTAGCCATCGACGAAGCGCCGCCCGAGCCTGAAGAGCCGGCTGAGCAGCCGCAGTCTGAACCGGTATTTACGTTCCCTCAGCCGGCGCAGCAGAACAATTACCGTAGCGTTCAGCCGGTGCAGTTGCCGCAGCTTTCATCCGACGCGCCTGGTCTCGGAAACGTTCCGGCGGGCGGCATGCCAACCTTCGGGGTCACCGGAGCACCGGTGCCTGGCATGATTCAGCAAGCGCCGCAACAGCAGCCGCAACAGCCGGCCGCGCCCGTCCGTCCGACCCGTCCACCCGGACAGTAGCCCTTCGCGTCCGTCATACAATGACAGGGTCGAGTCGCGTGAGCGATTCACGTGTCTTTCCGCATGGCGGATATCGAACGCTACATTCCTGACGATCGACGCGGCATCGAGCAGCTCTACCGAAGAACATCTGGGATTGAAGCCGCTGAGCGTGTGCGCCTGCGTTGGGATTGGGCTCGCCGCAACCCAGCGAGCGGCACCGAGCCTCCGTACTGGATCGTTCGCGAAGGGCCGACGCTGATTGCCGCCTGCTCACTGACGCCGGTACGCGTGGTCGTGTGCGGAACGGAGGTCGCCGGCGCCTGGGGTGCCGACCCGCTGGTCGTGCCCGAGCGGCAGCGGCAAGGATTGGGAAGCGCGCTGCTGCGCGCCTGGGATCGAGGCACAGGGGTGGCGCTTGGCGCCGGATTGTCGAGCGCCACGCGCGCTCGGCTGACCGAACTGCGTTGGCCGAAGCCGATCACCATGCCGTGTCTGGTCAAACCGATCAGCCGGCGCGCCTTGCGGCGGCCGACGTGGCCGGTGCCGATCAACCGATTGGTCTCGGCGTTGACACTCCCGGTCGTCCGCGTGGTTTCACGCGCACGACCGCTGCGGGAAGAGGTCGAGTTGATCCGCCGGTTCGATTCCGCCGTCGATGCATTGTGGGATCGCGTCGCTCCGAGCTTCGGGCTGGCGGTGCGGCGGGATGCGCGGTATCTGAACTGGAAGTTTCTCGAGCCGCCGCATGTCCGCTACACGGCGGCGATTTTGAGGCGCGGTCAGGAGGTGCAGGGCTATGCGATCTACCGGCATCTGCGCGAACCGCAGGGACGCGTCACACAGATCGTGGATCTGTTTGCCGATCCGTCCGATGAGCGCGGCTTGAAGACGCTGGTTCGTTGGGTGGACCGCGAAGCGCAGACCGCGGACTCGGACAAGATCCGCTGTTATGCAACCCATGCGTCGCTTCGCCGTGTGCTGCGGCGGTCGGGGTATTTCGCCGTGAAGTCGGATGTCGAGCTCACGACGAAAGTCAACGCGCTCGAGGTGCCACGCGGCTTCTTCGACTCCACCGATCGCTGGCACTTCACGCTCGGCGATGGCGATTTGGACCACTAGACAGTTGAAAGTTTCCCTATGTCTCTAGAACAGACGCTCACCACCGACATCGCCAACGCGATGCGGGCCAAAGACACGACGCGCCTGACGGCGCTGCGCATGCTGAAAACCGCCCTCACCAACCGCAGCATCGAGCGCGCTCGCGCGCTCGATGGCGCAGAAGAGCTGCAGGTGGTCTCGATGCTGGTCAAACAGCGGCGCGACTCGATCGAGCAATTCACCAACGGCAATCGACCCGATCTCGCCGACAAAGAGCGCGCGGAGATCGTCGTGCTCGAAACCTATCTGCCGCCGGGCGCCAGCGACGAAGACATCACCGCGGCGGTCGAAGCCGCAATCGCCGAGACCGGCGCCACGACCCAGAAGGACATGGGGCGGGTCATGAAGGCGGCGATGGCCCGGTTGGCCGGAAAAACGGCCGACGGCAAGAAAGTCAACGAAGCAGTGCGGGCGCGCCTCTCGGGGTGACTGGCCGCCGGTCCCTGGGTTAATTGCAAAGACGATGTGAAATCTCGAAATCGCTGCAAACATTTCCCGCAAACACGCCGTCTATACCTTTGAAAGGCCTAGTCAGCCTCTCACCATCCTCCTGAGGGCTCCGACGAGACACTCGGAGCCCTATTTTTTTGCCTGCCGGGCTGTCCGTTCCCGAACAGCGTGCCGGAGTCGAGCACAAACCTCCGTGCTACGCTGAGCCCTCCTGATGCCCGAGTCACACCGACGGCTGGCCCGATCAGCCGGGGTTTTCGGCCTTGCCACCATCGCCAGCCGGATTTTGGGGCTCGTTCGGGATCAGGTCCTCGCCTACTACTTCGGCGCCGGCAACGCGGCGGACGCGTTCCGCGTCGCGTTCCGGGTCCCCAATCTGGTTCGGGACCTGTTCGCTGAAGGCGCGATGAGCGCGGCCTTTGTTCCGACGTTCACAAGGCTCCTGACACTGCACGGGCGGGAGCGCGCGTGGCGGCTCGCCAGCTCCGTGATCAACGCACTGCTGGTCGTCACCGGCGTGATCGTCGCGGTCTCCTTTGTCTTTGCCGACCCGTTGGTGCGCGCGTTCGCATCGGAGTTTGCCGACGTCCCCGGCAAGCTCGAGCTCACGGTTCACCTCGCGCGAATCGTCTTGCCGTTTCTGACCCTTGTGGCCATCGCCGCCGCCCTGATGGGGATGCTCAATTCGCTGGGACACTTTTTCGTACCGGCGCTGTCGCCGGCCATGTTCAACCTCGCCAGCATCCTGGTCGCGATTGCGTTCATTCCATTCTCCGGCGCGCTCGGCGTCGCCCCGATCACCATCGTCGCCATCGGCACGTTGATCGGCGGTATCGCGCAGGTCGCGATTCAGTGGCCGCCGCTTCGGCGAGAGGGGTTTCGCTATCAACCCGTCCTCGACATCAAGGACGAGGGACTTCGCCAGGTGTTGCTTCTGATGGGACCGGGAACCATCGGCATGGCGGCTACGCAAATCAACGTCTTCGTCAACACGATGCTGGCGACGCGCGAAGGGACGGGTGCGGTGTCGTGGCTCGACTTCGCGTTTCGGGTGATGTACCTGCCGATTGGCCTCTTCGGGGTCTCGATCGCCACGGCGACGACCCCGACGGTCTCGAGGCTGGCGGCGGCATCCGACTTCGCTGGCATTCGATCGACGCTGGCGCACGCGATCAGCCTGATGCTGCTGCTCAATCTGCCGGCCACGGTCGGGTTGATCGTGCTGGCGCGGCCGATCATCGCCGTCATCTTCCAGCGCGGAGTGTTTACCGCGGCGGACACCGAAGCGACGGCGGCGGCGCTGCAGTACTACTCGGTTGGCCTCATCGGCTATTCGATTGTCCGCATTGTTTCACCGACGTTTTACGCCCTCAGGCGCAGCCGGCTTCCGGTTTTTGCCAGCGTCGGCTCAGTGATCGTCAATATCGCGCTCAACATCTGGCTCGTCGGTGTTCTCGGATTCCGTGGATTGGCTCTCGGCACGTCACTGACCGCCCTGCTCAATGCCGGGGCGCAGCTCTTCATGCTTCGCCGAGAGATTCACGGCATCGAGGGTCGGCGGCTGGTGAGCTCGTTTCTTCGCATTGCCGCCGCTTCGGTCTTGATGGCGGTCATCACCTGGTTGGTCGCCGAGATGCTCAATCGCTGGATGCTTGGCACCGGGTTTACCCCGCAAGTCATCAGGCTCCTTGTCTCGATCGGCGCAGGCCTGCTCACGCTGGCGGCCGCCGCCCATGCGTTGCGGATCCCGGAGTTTGGTGAGGCGCGGGATCTCGTCTTTTCGAAGCTGAAGAGGGTCACTCAGTGAACGAGCGCCGCTGGTTGGGTCTGCATCCATCAATCTGGAAGGTGGCATCGACACACGTGGTCGTCGACGCGTACACGAATATCTACGCGCCATTGCTGCCGCTGCTGATCCCGCGGCTCAACCTGTCGCTGGCGACCGCAGGCACGATCGCCATGTGCTTTCAAATGGCGAACTCGGTATCTCAACTCGGCTTTGGCGCTCTCGCCGACCGATGGAGACCACGAGCGCTGGTGGTGATTGGACCGCTCGTGGCCGTCATCGTGCTGAGCTTCGTCGGCCTCGCGAATTCTCCGCTGTTGCTGGGGACGATTCTGGTGCTGGGCGGTCTCGGCGGAGCGGCGTTTCATCCACCCGCTGCGGCGCTGGTCTATCGTCTGGCCGATCACCGCAAAGGACTTGCGATGTCGGCGCACCTTTCCGGCGGGTCGCTCGGGTTTTCGGCCGCGCCCATTCTCTTCGCGCCGTTCATCGCCGCCGTCGGCATGGGATGGTCGCCGCTGATCATGATTCCCGGCCTGCTGGCTCTGTCGTGGACGCTGCGGCAGGTGCCGCCGATGAGCTTGCCGGAAAAGCACGAGCGATCGACGTGGGCCACCTTGCGCCCGGCGGCGGGTCCATTGACGCTGCTCTATTTCACCATCGTCTTGCGCACGGCGACGACCTACGGGTTCATGACGTTTGCGCCGACGCTGTTGACGCGCGAGGGATTTACCATCGGCGAGGCGAGCGCCGCCGTGTCTCTGTATCTTTTTGCCAGCGGCGTTGGCGGTTTCATCGGTGGTCCGCTGTCAGACCGAGTGGGCCCGCGCCCGGTGATTGTGTGGACGCTGATCGGTTCGGTCCCGTTCATGGTGATCGCGCCCCAGCTGCCGCCGCTTGGGTTCACCGCAATGCTCGCTATCGGTGGCTTGCTGCTGCAGTCGACCTTGCCGATCAGCGTCACCTACGCACAAACCTTCGTCAAAGGCGGGGCCGCCACCGTCTCGTCCCTGATGATGGGGTTCGCGTGGGGCATGGGAAGTCTCGCGGTGCCGCTCATCGGCGCGGCCGCCGACCGCTTTGGCATCCAGAACACCCTGATCGTGATCGCATTCGTTCCCCTCCTTGCGGCGTCGCTCGCGTGGAGGCTTCCAAGGGCATCGGACTCTTCCGGTTCTGCGGGTGCTGCGGGTGCTTCAGGTGCGGCTGGTTCGGGTTCTACGGGCTCGCGACTGGACACAGCGAGTGAGGCCGTGGCAGCTGATTCGGCCGCCAACCTGTAGAACCTGAACCTGCCGCACCTGAAGCACCTGCAGAACCCGTAGAACCTGCTACGATCCCCTTGGTGCCGCGCTATCCGTCCTCGTACTCGTCGGTGTCGTTCGGGCCGGGCCAAATTACTCCTGCCGTCAAGATGTTGATCGGCGTCAACGTCGCGATGTTCGTCCTCAACATCATCGTGCCGGCAATGACGCTGCGTCTCGGCCTCGTGCCGGCCGCGGTGCTGCACGATCCGGCCCTCTGGCAGCCGGTCACGTATATGTTCCTCCACGACACCGGAGGGCTCGGCCATCTGCTGATCAACATGCTCGCGCTGTGGATGTTCGGGACCGAGCTTGAGCGCACGTGGGGCACGCGCTTTTTCCTGAAGTACTACTTCATCTGCGGCGTCGGCGCGGCGATCATCACGATCGTGCTGTCGATTCTCCCGATCTCGATCGCCGACAGCATGTACTACTCCGTGACGGTTGGCGCGTCGGGCGCCATCTACGGGCTGCTGCTCGGTTACGGAATGTACTTTCCCAACCGGCCGATCTATCTCTACTTCATTCTTCCGATCCCGGCGAAGTACTTCGTCATCATCGTCGGCGCCATCGCTTTCATGTCGTCGCTCGGTGGTCCTGGTGGCGGCGTCGCGCACTCCGCGCACCTTGGTGGACTGCTGGTCGGGTACCTGTATCTCAAGGGGCTGCGCACTCGCCCGTTCGACGAGATCAAATACCGGTGGCTGCGCTGGAAGATGGGCCGCGCGCGCAGCCGTTTCGACGTGTATTCAGGCGGGCGGGCGAACGACGACGACTGGAAGAACGACTGGAAGAAGCACGTCCACTAGGCGAAGAGCTCGGCGCGATGAAAGCCTGCCATCCCTGCAATCAGATTCCCCGGCACTGACGCAATCGCGCGGTTGTAGGCCAGCGCGCGGTCGTTGTAGGTATCACGCGCCGCCGACACCGCGTGCGTCACTGCGTTCAGATCCTCAGCAATCGCACGCAATGCTCCGCCCGCCTCGGAATGCTGCCCCATGAGCGACAGCAGCGCATTCAGCGCCTGATCGAGATGAGCGGTCTTGGCCGCCGCATCGGACGGCCCACGGTACGGCGTCGACTCGGCGACGGCGTGAATGAGGCGGTCAAGCTCGACGCCCTGAATGCCGGCGTTGCGCGCCACCTCGAGCGTGCGGCCGACGACCTCGAGGCGCTGCTTCACCAGTTCATCGAGGCGTTTCCACGCATGCGTCACCAGGACACGCAGGCGCACGATGCGGCGATAGCTCGCGCCGAACCAGAACAGCACGACGGCGAGAACGGCAACGGTGAAGAGCACGCTGGTCATCGCGCGTCTCCCGCTCGAGGAGACCCGGACCTACTTGTCGGTTTTGACCGTGTCGTGAAAGTACGAATCGGTGCCGTCGAGCCAGTCCTGACGGATCGGGCTGAAGATGTCCATCTCGAAGGTGTCGTCGATGGCTTCGGCCTGGTGTGGCACCCACGACGGAATATGGAGCACGTCGCCTTCACGTACGGTGATTTCCTCACCGTTGATGAGAAAGCGCAAGCCACCCTGCAAGACATAGGTGATCTGCTCGCTCTCGTGTGAGTGCATCGGCACGATGGCACCGCGCTTGAGATAGATTTGCGTCACCATTTCGCGCTCGCCGGTGATGATCTTTCTGGAGATCATTTCGGTGACTTTTTCGAGTGCGATTTCGTCCCAGCGGAAGAGGCGTACGGGGCGTGATTGCGTGTGCATGGCTGTTTGAGTGGCGCGAATTATAGCACCGAGGCGAATGCTATAATTTTCGATGACATGAGAGCTTCGACGCTGGCTACTCGACCCGTCCCAGCCGATGGATCACGCGAGAAATGGGGCGGATTGTCGCGCGAGGATCTCGTGCAGGCCTACCGCACCATGTTGTTGTCGCGCCGGCTCGACGACAAGGAAATACAGCTGAAGAACCAGAGTCTGATCTTCTTTCAGATCAGCGGCGCCGGTCACGAGGCCGTGTGCGTGGCCGCTGGCATGCATCTGCGCGCCGGCTACGATTGGTTCTATCCGTACTACCGCGACCGCGCGCTCAATCTCACGCTCGGCGTCACGCCGCTCGAGATGCTGCTCTCGTCGGTCGGCGCCAAGGACGACCCGAGCTCGGGTGGCCGGCAGATGCCGTCGCACTGGGGCAACGTGCGCCTCAACATTCCGTCGCAGGGCAGCCCCACCGGCACGCAGTGTCTGCATTCGGTCGGCTGCGGCGAAGCCGGGATGATCTTCGAGCGCGTCACCTCGATCCCCAATCGCCAGGAACACTTCTATCCGGACGAAGTCACCTACCTGTCGGTCGGCGAGGGCGCAACCAGCGAAGGCGAGTTCTGGGAGTCGCTGAACACGGCGTGCACGCGCTGCGTCCCCGTGCTCTATCTCATCGAAGACAACGGCTACGCCATTTCAGTGCCGGTAGAAGTCCAGACGCCCGGGGGCGACGTCTCGAAGCTGGTGGAGTCGTTCCCGAACCTCAAGGTCTTGCGCTGCGATGGCACCGATTTCCTTGAGAGCTACCGGACACTCGGCGAAGCCGTCTCGTACATCCGTCGCGAACGGAAGCCCGCCTTCGTTCACGCCAAGGTGATCAGGCCGTACTCACATTCGCTGTCAGACGATGAGCGGTTGTACAAGACGCCGGACGAACGCAAGGCGGAGGCGCAGCGCGATCCGATCGGCAGAATGCGCGCGTTTCTGCTCGACGAGCAGGTGGCATCGCCAGCAGAGCTCGATCAGGTGACGGTCGAAGTCGACAAGGCGATCGCCGACGCCACGGCCGCCGCGCTCAAGGCGCCGCGGCCCGCGATCGAAACGGCCGATGCCTATGTGTTCTCGCCCACCGTGGACCCGTCGTCGAGTGCGTTCGAGACCGTCGAGACGCCCGACGGCAAACCCGACACCATGGTGGCCGCGATCAACCGCACGTTGAAGGACGAGATGCGGCGCAATCAGAAGATCGTCGTCTTTGGCGAGGATGTGGCAGACGCCAGCCGCACGACCGCGCTCGGCAATGTCCCCGGCAAGGGCGGCGTCTTCAAAGTCACGCATGGGTTGCAGAAAGCGTACGGCGGCGAACGCGTGTTCAACTCGCCGCTCGCCGAAGCCAATATCGTCGGGCGCGCGGTCGGGATGGCGACACGCGGGCTGAAACCGGTGGTCGAGATTCAGTTCTTCGACTACATCTGGCCGGCGATGATGCAGCTCAAAGACGAGATGTCGATGCTGCGTTACCGCTCGAGCAACAACTGGTCGTGCCCGATGGTGGTGCGGGTGCCGATCGGTGGCTATCTGCGCGGCGGCGCGCCGTACCACAGCCAGTCCGGCGTCAGCATCTTCGCGCATTGCCCGGGTATTCGCATCGCGTTTCCGTCGAACGCCGTGGACGCCGCCGGGCTGCTGCGCACGTCGATTCGCTGCGACGACCCGGTGCTCTACCTCGAGCACAAGCATCTCTATCGCCAGACCTACAACAAGGGCGTGTATCCCGGCGCCGATTTCATGATTCCTTTCGGCAAGGGGGCGCTGCGGCGCGATGGCACCGACGTCGTCGTCCTCACCTGGGGTGCGCTGGTGCAGCGCTCGCTGCTCGCGGCGCAGCAGGCGGAGAAGGAAGGCATCAGCGCGGCGGTCTTCGATCTGCGCACTATCATTCCGTATGACTGGGCCGGCATTGCCGAGCTGGTCAAGAAGACCAATCGCGTCATCATCGCGCACGAGGATCAGCTGACCTGCGGATTCGGCGCCGAAATCGGCGCGCGCATCAGCGACGAGCTCTTCGATCACCTCGACGCGCCGGTGCGCCGGGTGGCGGCGATGGACTGTCCGGTCGCGTACTGTCCCGACCTGGAAGAGGTGATCCTTCCCCAGTCGGCAGACGTGCTCAAGGCCATCAAGGACATCGCGGCATACTGAGAAAGTAGAAAGCAGAAGGAAAACCGCGTGGCTCGAAAGGGCGTCGTTGTTTCTGCGGTCTGCCTTCTGCCTTTTGCCTTTTGGTTTCACGTTTCCGCTCAACGCCCTTCTCCAGGGCGCATTGAAGTGCTGCAATCGGTCGGCGGCCTGGCTCCTGATGTCGTCGGCACCTTCCGCGATCCCATCGGCTTCCAGCGCGCCGAAGACGGGCGATCGTTCGTCTTCGATCGCCGAGGACATGCGGTCTATCGCGTCGATGCCGATGGCTCGAGCCGGAAGATCGTCGAGATTGGTGGTGAAGCCGGCCGCGTGATCGAACCGATCGCGTTCGATCTCGACCCCGACGGATCGTTCGTCGTCGCCGACGCTCCCAACAACCGCGAACGCGTGCAATCGTTCAATGCCAACGGCACGCGTATGAGCGGCTTCTTCTTGCCGGGCAAGGCCACGGCCAGGGTCGTGCTCGGCACGCTCTCGCTCAGCGGCGTCGGCGCCATCGCGTACTCGGGCAGCACCGTGGTGATGAGCCAGCCGGAGTCGGGATGGCTGTTGACGGAATACAGCCTCACGGGATTTCCGGTGAAGACGGCAGGACAGTTGCGGCCGACGCGGCACGAGAACGATCGAGCGCTGCACCTGGCGCTCAACGCCGGCATCGCCTTGCCTCTACCCGACGGCGGTTTCTATTTCGTCTTCATCGCCGGTCAGCCGGTCTTCCGCAAGTACGACGCCGGCGGCACGCTCGTCTTCGAGCGGACGATTCAAGGCAGGGAAATCGATCCGGTGGTCGCGGCGATTCCCGATGAGTGGCCGAAACGATCGAGTGACGGCGGCGAAACGCCCTTGGTCGCACCGACTGTCCGGACCGCCGCGGTCGATCCAAGCGGGCGACTCTGGGTGTCGTTCGTCGTGCCGTTCACCTACATCTACGACCGGGATGGTGAGAAAGTCCGGACCGTGCAATTTCGCGGCGCCGGCATCGTCGCGCCATCAAGTTTGTCGTTTTTTTCGGGGCGGGTACTGGTCACGCCCGGATGCTACGAATTTCCGGCGGAATAACGCGCAAATCTGCGCCCGATTTACCTCGAAATTAATGGCGGCGACTCTGGCCACCCGATAAAAAAGCCAGGTTGAATCGCGGGCTTCTCCCAGGGCTCGTGATCGGCGCATTGGCAATCGCTTGTACGGAAACGCCCACTAGGCCCACGGTGTCGCCACGACTGGCGAGCACGCGGTTCATGGCGTTTGGCGACAGCATTACCGCAGGCGAAGTCACCGTACCGGTGACTCGCGCCGATCAGGATGAGCGTTTCATGCCGACGGTACTCGTGCCGTCAGCTGCCTACCCGACTGTACTGGCGCAGTTGCTGCGCGACGCCTATCCCAAGCAGGCCTCTGGTATCGACGTGTTCAACGAAGGGCGTCCGGCAGAAGCCGTGATGAACGCGATGCCGCGTTTTCGTGACGCGTTCGACGCGCACAAGCCCGATGTCGTGCTGCTCATGGAGGGCTACAACGACGTCTGCTGCGGCGGACCGGCGACAGGACAAAACGCTGCGGCCGCGCTCGCCGCGATTGCCGAGGAAGCCAAGCGTCGAGGAGCCCGCGTGTTCATCGCGACGCTCGCGCCGTCGAAGCCCGGCTTCCGCGCCGGGTCGGCCGACGCGCTCGCCGCCTTCAACGCCTCGATTCCGGCGCTGACCGCGGGTGGGTCCGATGTGCTGGTCGATGTGTTCTGGCACCTCGACGCAGAGCTCGACCGCAACATCGGCATCGACGGTCTGCATCCCACCGAGGTCGGCTACCGCCGTATCGCGCAAGCGTTCTTCTTTGCGATCAAGTCGGCTCTGGAGGTCACCCCCTAGGCTGAACGCGTCCGCTGACGATACAATTCACGTTTGCGTATGCTGCGCCAGGGTTCGTGGAGGCGCCCCCTCAAATCCGCGGGCTGGTTCGTTCTTCATTGTCTCGTGGCCACGCTGCTTGCGGCCGCGGCGTGCAGCAGCTCTCCTTCATCTCCGACACCGGTCCCCACGCCGACACCAACGCCGGCGCCGCCAGTGGTTGCCGATCCGCCATCGATCACCTGTCCCGCGAGCGTCGGCGACACGGCGTCATCCGACGCGGGTGGTCCGATGATCTTTGGCGCGCCGCGGGTTGAAGCAGGAGCCGCCCCGGTCAATGTCTCGTGCACGCACACCAGCGGCAGCGCTTTCCCCATCGGAGTGACCACCGTCGAATGTACGGCAACCGACGCGCTGAACCGGACGGCGTCATGCTCGTTCCAGGTCACGCTCACGCCGTCGCCGAAGATTGCGCTCACGAAATTCCTCGCGTTCGGCGACAGCATTACCGCCGGCGAGGTCACCTCGCCGATCGCTGGCTTTAGCCCGGCGGGTGGGTTCCCGTTCTTCCGCCAGATCGTCGTGCCATCGGCGTCGTATCCGACAGTGCTCCAGCGCCTGCTCGTCTCGCGTTATCTGGCGCAAGCCTCGAGCATTCAGGTCATCAACGAAGGACTGCCGGGAGAAACGGCGCCAGAGGCGGTGCCGCGATTCATCTCGGCGGTCAGCCGCAGGCCCGAAGTGGTCCTGTTGCTCGAGGGGTATAACGGCGTCACCGGCAACGGTGGCGCCAGCGGTGCCGCCGCCGCGTTGTCGACGATGGCCTCGGAGGCACGGAATCGTGGCGCGCGCGTATTCATCGCGACGCTGACACCGGGCAAACCCGGCTCGCGCCAGATTCCAGACCTCTTCATCAACAACTACAACGATCGTTTGCGGCAGATCGTCCGCGGCGAAGGCGCGGTGCTGGTCGATTTGTTTGCCGCGCTCAGTTCCGACGTGAACGCCTATATCGGTATCGACGGCCTGCATCCGAACGAGGCGGGATATCGAAAGATGGCGGAGACGTTTTACGCGGCCATTCGCGGCGATCTCGAGCGCTGAGCACGTGGATGCGTCAGATGTCAGCCCGCGCCTCGGACTGATCGCGGTATTGGCGCTGGTCGCCGCCGCGTGCGCCAGCCCGACGAGTCCGAGCCCGCCCGCGGGTGCGGTCGCGCCGCGACTGTCCCGTTCGCAATTCCTTGCGTTTGGCGATAGCACGACCGCAGGCGAGGTGACCCTGCCGCTGAGCGCGCTCGTGTCGCCGCGGGTTTTCTCTCCGCTGGTGGTCGTACCCGATGCCTCTTATCCAACCGTGCTCAATGCGCAGCTGACGGCGCGCTACGCGAGCCGGAATCCCGGCCTGGTTGTGGTGAACGCGGGTCGATCGGGCGAGTGGGTGATCGACGCGCTGCCACGGTTCATCGAAACCTGCGAACGGGAGCGGCCCGAGGCTGTCCTCCTGCTCGACGGCTACAACGACCTGCTCAACCGCGGAGCAAACGCCATCGATGCGGCGGCGACTGCGCTTTCCGCCATCGCGATCGAAGCAAGGGCCCGCGGCGCGCGCGTGTTCATCGCCACGGTCACACCCAACCGGCCCGAGCGGCAGCGCACCATCGCAACGGCGGCGTTGCTCGCCTACAACGATCGCGTTCGCAACCTCGCCGCGGCGGAACGGTTGGTGCTCGTAGATCTCTACTCGGCATTGTCAGCAAACGTCGACAGCTACATTGGGGTCGACGGCCTGCATCCGACGGAGGCCGGCTATCAGCGAATCGCCGAGACGTTCTTCGCCGCAGTCGTCGCCGATCTCGAAGTCCGCTGACGCTCCGCGCTACTTCCAGCGCGTGAGAATCGTTTCCCGCTGAAAGACGCGCACTCCGACCCAGAGCAGCACCAGGTTGAGAACCGCGAGTGCCACTGAGGTGCCCATCAGCAACTGGTTGCCCACGACCGTGAAACGGATCATCTGAGCGACGAACGCGCCCGAGATCGGCAGGATCAGCAGCGACGCCAGTTGCTGCGCCGACCTCGCATCGTTCACGCGCGACGAGACGATGACCGACAGCAGCAACCCCGCCAGGGCGGCAAGCGGTCCGATTACTCCGAACATCAGAAAGGCGCGGCCGCTCAGCATGGTCAGCCAGACCGCAGGCTCACCTCCCAGCCAGATCCCTCCCACATACAGCGCGAGCGTCACCCACATCAGCGCGACTGCAAACAGCAGGGGCGTGAGCGTCTTGGCGGCCAGCAACTCCGCGGTTGTAAGCGGGGTGGCCAGCAGTGGCTCCAACGAGCGCGATTGTTTTTCGCTGATGACCGCGTGGGTTGCCAGTGCCATCGAGGCGACAACCGGGACGAGCAGCAGCAGAAGCGCAAACTGGTGGAAAAGATAGGCTTCGACCAGCGCCTTGCCGCTAAGACCAGCGATCTCTGGCAGCCGCTCGACCGCTAGTTGCGCCGCGTCGGCAAACTCGTCGGCCTCGGCAAGTCCTGTGCCGGCGATGAGCGGTGCGCCGAAAACCACGAAGAAGGCCAGACCGAGCGCGACCAATGCCATTCCCACCGCGGGCAATGTCGCCCCAGGCCGTCTCAGCAGGTCGGCGGCGTCCTTGCGCATCAGCGCGTCGATCCGTTCGAGCCGGCCCTCTCGCGGCATCAGTTCGCCTCCATGAGATCGAGATAGACAGCCTCGAGAGTGCGCCGTTCTGGCGTCACCTCTCGAATCCGCGCTCCCGCCTCGACCAGGGCGGCCACCAGCTCTGGAACCGCGTCGGGATCGAGCAACGCGACTTCGAGGCGGGACCCTGCGCTCGCGAGCCGCGACGCAAACGGCTGCGCGACGTCGCACCATCGGCGGGCATCGCCTTGGACCTCGACTGTCAGCATCGTTGACGATGTTCGCCGGCGTAGCGCATCGGGCGTATCGATGGCCATCAACCGGGTCTTGAGGATGGCGATCCGATCGGAGAGCTCTTCGGCTTCGGCGAGATTGTGCGTCGACACCAACACGGCGCACCCTTCACCGCGCAGCCGGCCCATGAGGTCCCGCACTTGACGGGCCGCGGAAGGGTCGAGACCGGCGGTCGGCTCGTCGAGCAGGACGATGGGCGGGCGGTGGATCAGGGCTCGCGCCAGCGCGCAACGCTGCTTGAGCCCCTTCGACAGAAGGCCGGCAGGCTCATCCGCCCGGTCGCGGAGATCGACCAGAGCCAGCGCCTCGTTGACCCGGGCATCGGCGTCCGGGAGCCCGTAGAGGCGGGCGTAGGTGAGTAGATTACGACGAACGGTCAGCCCCTCCCACAGGCCCGGCGCTTCTGTGAGGAGGCCCACCGACCGCCGCAACTCGGCCGTTCGGTCGGTCGACACTGGCTGCCCCGCGATGGCGATCGATCCAGAAGTCGGCGGCAGCAGTCCCGCGAGCATGCGCAGCGTCGTCGTCTTGCCGGCGCCGTTCGGACCAAGTAACGAAACCGTCTCTCCCGCGGCGACCGTGAGGGATAGATCCTGCACCGCCACGCGCCGGCCGAAGGTCCTTGTGAGCCGTTCGGCATGCAGAAGCGGGCTGCCCATCGCCAACCAGCGTAACCGAACCTTCAGAACCTTCAGAACCTTCAGAACCTTCAGAACCTTCAGAACCTTCTGAACCTTCTGAACCTGCTAGACTGAATGAACCGTCATTCAGTCATGCCACCATCGCGTTTCGCCCTCGTCAAACCGGCCGCGAGTCCCGACAAACGCGAAGCCATCCTGCGCGCGGCCACCAGGGTGTTCGCCCGCAATGGGTTCTTTCAGTCCCAGGTCGCCGATGTCGCCAGAGTGGCCGGCGTCGCGGCCGGCACGGTCTATCTGTACTTCCACGGCAAGGACGACCTGCTCGTGTCGATTTTCGAGCGGACGATGCTCGAGGCCATCGCCGAAGCGAAAACGGCTCTCGCCGGCGTGGAGGATGTCAAAGAGCGGCTTCTTCTGATTGCCCGCCTCCATCTCGAGCGGCTTGGCCGCGACCGTGACCTCGCCGTCGTCTTTCAGGTCGAGCTGCGGCAGTCCACGAAGTTCATGGAGCGATTCTCCGCCACCTACGTCCAGGACTACCTGAAACTGATTCGCGACACGATTGCCGCCGGCCAGCAGTCGGGCGCGCTTCGCGCCGGCATCAGCGTGACGACGGCAACCAAGATGTTCTTCGGCGCCCTCGACGAGATGGCCACCAACTGGATCATCAGCAAGCGCAAGTACGCGCTTGCGCCGCTGGCAACCGAGGTCGTCGATCTCTTCGTCAACGGTGTCGCCGCTCCCTCGCGATCCGACCGCCGTACCCCGAGCGCCGCTGGGCGCTCCTCCCGCCATGGCCATTAACTCCGTCACGGTGCTCGGCGCCGGCACAATGGGTGCCCAGATCGCGTTGCACTGCGCCAACGCCGGTATTCCGTCGCTGCTGCTGGACGTCACCGCCGAGCAGGCCCGGGACGGGCTGGCGAAGGCCCGGAAGCTGAAGCCGGATCCGCAGTTCACGGTGAACGCGCATCGCCTGATCACGATTGGCGGCTTCGACACAGATCTCGATCGCATCGCTGCAACCGACTGGATCATCGAGGCCATCGTGGAGCGCCTCGACATCAAGCAACAACTGCTCGCTCGGGTCGACGAGAAGCGGCGCCCAGGCTCGATCGTCAGTTCGAACACGTCGGGAATCCCGATCACCGCGCTGGCAGAAGGGCGGTCCGACGACTTCCGCCGGCACTGGCTGGGCACGCACTTCTTCAACCCTCCGCGATATCTGCGGCTGCTCGAGATCATCCCAACCGCAGAGACCGATGCGGCGGTTATCGCGGCGGTTTCGCATTTCGGCGACCACATCCTCGGCAAGGGCGTCGTCCTCGCCAAGGACACACCCAACTTCATCGGCAATCACATCGGCCTCTACGGCGTCGCCCGGACGCTGGAGGCGTTGAAGCAGAAGGGACCTGACGGCCGTCCGCTCTACACCATCGAAGAGATCGATGCGATTACCGGTCCGGCTCTCGGCCGCCCAGGCAGTGCGACGTTCCGCACGATGGATATCGCCGGCATCGATGTCCTGGCGCATGTCATGCGCAACCTCGAATCCCGCCTCGAGGATCCTGAAGATCGAGAGGCGTTTGCGATTCCACCGCTCATCGAGAGCATGCTCGAGCGTGGCCGGCTTGGTGAAAAGACCGGCAAGGGCTTTTACGAGCGACGCAAGAACGCCGCCGGAGAAACGGAAATCTGGACGCTCGACACCGAGACGCTGGAGTATCGGCCGCGCCAGTCACCAAAGATTGGATCGATCGAGAACGGCAAGACGATCGAGGATCTGAGCGAACGCGTTCGCGCGCTCTTCAATGCGAAGGACAAGGCTGGAGAGTTTCTTCGCTCGACCCTGGCATCGACACTCGTCTACACGGCGCACGTTGCTCCTGAGATCGCCCACTCTATCGACGATATCGATCGCGTGATGCGGTGGGGCTTCGGGTGGGAGCTCGGCCCCTTCGAGCTGTTCGACGCCATCGGCGTCGCCGAGGTGCTTGCCGCCGCTGAACGCGCCGGCGGGCACGCGACCCGCAAAGGCACGCCACCGCTGATCAAGCAAGTGGTCGAGTCCGGGCGCAACCGGTTCCGCGAGGGGCTTGTGCCCCCAGCGGCGCCAGACCTTCAGCTCCTGCGCTCTTCCAAGGATCGCCGCGCCGTCATCAAAAAGAACGCCGGCGCCAGCCTCCTCGACCTCGGCGACGGCGTCCTCATCGTCGAATTCCACTCGAAGATGAACGCGATTGGCGGCGACACGATTCAGATGCTGCACGCGGGCATCAAAGAGGCCGCCAAACGCGGTCAGGCGCTGGTCATCGGCAACGACGCGCCAAATTTCTCAGCCGGCGCCAATCTCATGCTGGTGCTGCTCGAAGCGCAGGAAGGAAACTGGGACGAGCTGGACATGATGGTTCGCGCGTTTCAGCAAGCCACGATGGCGCTCCGCTACAGCCCGGTGCCGGTCGTGGTCGCGCCAGCAGGACTCACGCTTGGCGGAGGGGCGGAGATCGCGCTGCATGGCGATCGCGTGCAGGCCAGCGGTGAAACGTATCTCGGCCTGGTGGAGGTGGGCGTCGGGCTGATTCCGGCGGGCGGCGGCACGAAAGAGATGATCGTGCGCGCGATGTCTCAGGTGCCATCGCCGCAAGCCGATCCCCTTCCGTATGTTCAGAAGGCGTTCGAGACCGTCGCGCTGGCGAAGGTATCGGCAAGCGGTCCGGATGCCGTTGGCCTTGGCTATCTGGCGCCAACCGACAGCTTCACCATGAATCGCGAGCGCCTCATCGCCGACGCAAAGGCCAAGGCGTTGGAGCGCGTGCGCGAGGGATACCACACGCCGGCGCCGCGAACGTCGATTCCTGTGGGTGGCGAATCGCTCGCGGCCGCGTTGAAGCTGGGAGTGCACCTGGCCTGGCGGGCCGGCCGCGCCAGCGATCACGATGCACTCATCGGCCGCAAGCTGGCCGATATTTTCGCCGGTGGCGGCGTCCCGCATCCAACGATGGTGTCAGAACAGTACCTGCTCGATCTCGAGCGGGAAGCGTTCATGAGCCTGCTCGGCGAGCGGAAGACGCTCGAACGGATCCAGCACACGCTGAAGACGGGGAAACCGTTGAGGAACTAGATGGCTTCGATGGTCGGATGCCGGTTGCCGCTGGGCGGAAGAGCCACCGGTAGCCATCACCTGCCCGACCACGGACGAGCGACTTGCGACGAGCGAACATGATCGACCTCGGCTCCGGCATCCCCATCGTGTTGATCCCTGGCATCCAAGGCCGGTGGGAATGGGTACGCCCGGCGGTGAACGCTCTGGCTCGCCGCCAGCGCGTCGTCGCGTTCTCCCTCTGCGACGAGCGCACCAGTGGATTCGACTGCGAGCCGGCACGGGGATTCGACAATTACGTGACGCAAGTGACCGAGGCAATGGATCGGGCTGGACTGCGATCGGCGGTTATCGCTGGAATCTCGTATGGCGGTTTGATTGCGAGCGAGTTTGCGGCGCGGCATCCAGAGCGGGTTTCGCGATTGGTGCTCGTGTCGGCGCTGCCGCCAACCTGGACGCCCGACGCGCGCGTGCGCTTCTATCTCAAGGCACCGCGGCTGCTCAGTCCGCTTTTCGTCCTTACGGCCCCTGGCCGTCTGCGCGCGGAATTTGCCGCCGCCGTGCCAGGCGTAGTCCGGCGGCTTGGCGTCATGGCGCAGCACGGATTGCGGGCAGCGCGAGCGCCGATGTCGCCGACGCTGATGGCGAGGCGCGTGCGGTGGGCGGAAGCGTATCGCTTTGCCGATCCGCAGGCGGTGCAGGCGCCAACCCTGGTAATCACCGGCGAGCCGGACCTCGATCGCATCGTCCCGGTGGCGGCAACCCGTGGCTACCTCGACCGGCTACCGTCGGCCGAGCACGTCGTCCTCGAGCGGACGGGGCATCTGGGCATCGTGACCAGACCGGACGCCTTTGCCGACACTCTTGAAAGGTTTGTGAATGCCGACCGAATTCCTGCGTGAGATCCCGGGCCCTGCTGGTCCGCTCGAGGCATTGATTGACCTGCCAGAGGGCGAACCGCGCGCCGTGGCGATCTTTGGGCATCCCCATCCGCTGCACGGCGGCACGCTGCACACGAAGGGCGTCTATCAGGCCGCCAAAGGCATGGCGCGCATCGGCGTCGCCGCTTTGCGATTCAACTTCCGCGGCGTGGGCCGCAGCGCCGGGACGTTCGATTCCGGGGTTGGGGAGCAAGAGGACTTTCGCGCTGCCATCGATTTCGCACAGCAACGTTACCCGGATCTGCCGGTGTGGGCCGCCGGGATGTCGTTCGGTGCCTGGGTCGCGATGACCGCCGGCGCGTCCGATCCGCGCGTCACCGTTCTCTTCGGCATCGCGCCGCCGATCGATCGCTACGATTTCAGCGTCCTGCTGACATCGACGCTGCCGAAATTCATCGTGCACGGCGAGAACGACGAGTTGATCTCGATCAAGGACATTCGCCGGTTCTATTCGCAGCTCCCCGAGCCCAAAGAGCTGGTCGTCATCGAGGATGCCGATCATCTGTTCGACGGCAAAACGAGCCTGGTCGGCGATGCGGTCGAGGATCTGCTTGGAGACTTCAATGCGTGATGCCGTCATTGTCTCTGCCGTCAGAACGCCAGTCGGCAAGGCGCCGAAAGGCGCCCTGAGCGTGATGCGTCCCGACGAGCTTGCCGCGACCGCAATCGACGCGGCGCTGACGCGGGTCGCCGGACTGGAGCGAGCGTCGATCGACGATGTGATCCTCGGATGTGCGATGCCTGAGGCCGAGCAGGGGCTGAACGTCGCACGCATCGCCAGCCTGCGGGCCGGGATTCCGGTCGAGGCGTCAGCCGTTACCGTGAACCGCTTCTGCTCATCCGGTCTTCAGGCGATCGCCTACGGCGCGGAGCGCATCATGCTTGGCCAGTCCGAGGCAGTGGTCGCGGGCGGCACCGAATCGATGAGCCTCGTGCCGATGGGCGGCAACAAGGTCTCTCCCAATCCGGCGCTGGTGGCCGACTACCCGGATGTCTACCTCAGCACGGGGCTGGTCGCCGAAAATCACGCGCACGCCTCATCCATCTCGCGCGAAGCGCAGGATGCGTTCGCGCTTCGCAGCCACGAGCGCGCGGTCGCGGCGATCGATCGCGGTGATTTCAAGGACGAAATCGTCCCCGTTACCGTCCGCGTCGTCGATTTACAGGCGGGCCTACAGACCGGCCTCCACAACGGCGGCCACAACCACAATCGTAAAGGCGGGGCTTCAGACGCGCCTGTGATTAGTGAGCGCGTATTCGACATCGACGAAGGGCCGCGGCGGGATACATCGCTTGCCGCTCTGGCCAAGCTCAAGCCGGCATTTCACGTTTCGGGATCGGTGACGGCCGGCAACTCGTCGCAGACCAGCGACGGAGCGGCGGCGGTTGTCATCGTCTCGGCCGAGCTCGCACGCGAACGCGGGCTCACACCGCTGGCGCGATTCGTCGGATACGCGACGGCAGGTGTCCCTCCCGAGCTCTTCGGCATCGGGCCGGTGCCTGCGATCAAGAAGGTGCTGAAGCAGACTGGCCTCACGCTCGATCAGATCGAGCTTGTGGAGCTCAACGAAGCTTTCGCCGCGCAAGCGCTCGCCTGCCTGAAAGAGCTGCCGATCGACCCTGAGCGAGTGAACGTGAATGGCGGCGCGATCGCGCTCGGCCATCCACTGGGCTGCACGGGCGCCAAGCTGACGGCGACGTTGATCTACGAAATGCACCGCCGCAAGGCGCGCTACGGCATGGTGACAATGTGCGTCGGCGGCGGCATGGGAGCCGCCGGCATCTTCGAGCGGTTCTAGGCAATGCAACAAATGTGTTTTCGAAAGATAACCGAACCTACGGAGCCACGCGGAGACGCGGAGACGCTGTGGATTGATTCATAGCGAATTGCGAATAGCGAAAAGCGAATTGCGAGAGAGGCGACCATGACGAGCGTAGCAGGCGGGGCGAGTGTCAAAGGTGGCGCGTGGTTGATCGAAGAGACGCGGCCGGGCGACATCATGACGCCCGAGCGGATCACCGACGAGCATCGGCTCATCCGCCAGACGGCGGGTGACTTCGTCGATGGCGAGGTCTATCCGGTCAGCGCACGTCTCGAGCAGAAGGAGTGGGATCTCAATCGCCAGCTCCTTCGCCACTGCGGTGAGCTCGGTCTTCTGGGTGTCAACATCCCCGAGACCTATGGCGGCGTCGATCTCGACAAGACGGCGGCGGTCATCGTCTCCGAACAGCTTGGCCATCACGCCTCTTTCTGCGCCACCTATGGAGCGCAGGCCAATCTCACGGTGCTCCCCATCTACATGTTCGGCACCGAGGCACAAAAGGAGAGATACCTGCCCCGACTCGTCGCCGGCGAGCTGGTGGGCTCGTACTGCCTCAGTGAGTCCAATTCCGGCTCGGACGCGTTGGGCGCCAAGGCGAGAGCGATGCGGCAGGCCGACGGCAGCTTCCTGCTGTCGGGCGAGAAGATGTGGATCACCAACGGCGGTTTCGCGGACCTCTTCATCGTCTTTGCCAAGGTCGACGGCGACTCTTCAGCAGGCTCAGGGTCGGCCCGAGCGGAGTCGAGGGCCGACCAGTTCACCGCCTTTATCGTGGAGCGGGCGTGGCCCGGCGTCACGACCGGCAAGGAGGAGCACAAGCTCGGATTGCACGGCTCGTCGACGGTGCCGGTGATCCTGCAGGACGTACGCGTCCCTGCCGACGCGGTACTTGGCGACATCGGCAAAGGCCACAAGGTGGCCTTCAACGTTCTGAACTTCGGGCGCTTCAAGCTTGGCGCGATGACCTCTGGCGGAGCGAAACGCACCATCGCCGAGGCGGCGAAGTACGCCGGCGCGCGCAAACAGTTTGGAGTGCCGATTGCGACTTTTGGCGCCATCAAGCACAAGCTCGGCGAGATGACCGCCCGCGAGTACGCGCTGGAGAGCCTGATGTATCGCACCGCCGGGCTGATCGATCAGCGCATCGATGCCGCCGCCGATCGCCAGCCGAACGACGGCTCGCCGATGCTGCAGGCTCTCGAAGAGTTCGCGGTCGAGGCCTCGATTGCCAAGGTGCTGGGCAGCGAGGTGGTGGATTTCATCATCGACGAGAACGTGCAGATTCACGGCGGCAACGGCTTCGTTCACGACTACCCCGCTGAAGGCCACTATCGCGATGCCCGCGTCAATCGCATCTTCGAAGGCACCAACGAAATCAACCGCCTGCTGATTCCCGGGATGTTGATCAAGAAGGCGGTGAAAGGCGAGCTGCCGTTGGTCGCGGCGGCCAAAGCGCTGCAGGACGAGATCATGAGCCCCTCGCTCAGCCCGCCCGACGATCAGGACGGCGTCCTCGCCGCCGAGTCGCGCGCCTGCGCCGCGTTCAAGAAAGTCGTGCTGATGGTGGCGGGCACCGCGATGCAGCGCTACGGGTCGAAGCTCGATCAGGAGCAGGAAGTTCTCAGCGACCTCGCTGACATCGTCATCGATACCTACGCGTCAGAGAGTGCCGTCCTGCGCGCGCAGGATGCATCGGCGACCAATGCCGGTCAGGCCGAACACCACATCGACGCCGCCCGCGTCTTCGTCAACGACGCCGCCGGCCGCATCGAGCTGGCCGCGCGAAATTGTCTGGCGACGATGGGCGAGGGGGATACGTTACGGACTCAGCTGGCCGCGCTGCGGCGCCTGCTGAAGGTGACGCCGGCCAACGGCGTGGCCATGCGCCGGAGACTGGCGGATGCAACGGTCGCAAAGGGTGACTATCTATTCGAGTAACGCCACCCCGAGATAAAGACGAACAAGAGATCAGCCGATCAAGAGAAGTTGCATTTCAAACAGAATTCCTCCTGATCTCCTTGTCTCCTGTGCCTTACTCGTCAACTCGGGTCGTCATTTCACTTCCACGATCTCGATGGCGATCCTGTCGGGCCCCTCGATCATCGCGGCCCGCGAGTCGCCCCACGGGTGAATCTCCTCGAGGAACTTCACGCCTTCACTTTTCAGGCGGTTCACCGTGGCCGTCAGATCGGCGGTGCTGAGTGCCCAGTGATCGACGATCTTGCCGCGCGGGCTGACCAGGCCGCCGCCGGGCCATGGCCGAATCGAGATCGAGATGTCGTCGATGAGGACGCCGCCCGCGGGGTCGCGAACGAATCCTGTCTTGGCAAATGACGGCCACGTCGGCGGCGCATAGCTCGTCGTCTTGCACTCGCCGGCCGGCACCGGTGCGGCCGCGCCACCGCGGCCTTGCGGCATTCGTGCGCCGAGGTACGTCACATACCACTGCATCGCGCAGTTGGGATGCTCGTGGTACATGTGCACGTGATTGAACCGTTCGGTCGTGCCCGCTTGCGCGTTCTCGATCATCACGCCGTCGGGTCCGCGCAAATAGCCGAAGCCGCCTTGCCGCGTCGGCTGCACGCCCTTTTCGCGCAGCTCCACGATCTGCTCCTGTGTCGGAAAGCCCGGCAACGCGTCGCTCGACATGTCGACGAGGGTGCCGTCGGCCGCGTCCCACATTTGTGCGATCTGCAGACCCATCTTCCGGAATTTCTCGTTGTACTCGCGTGAGTTCGGCGTGTTCCAGCCGAAATGCTTTCCAGCACAGTGGGATCCGAAGCTTGGAATTCACGTGACTTGAAGTCGCGGC
>JADMIO010703121.1_pt1 | contig 88526 bp, 73 predicted proteins | sample 8958161 | NCBI WGS metagenome assembly JADMIO01 (sample SAMN16585339, study PRJNA669376) | soil metagenome | isolation source: Crop rotation soil | place: USA: Cullars Rotation, Alabama | collected 2011
CTCCCTAGCTCAGTTCGGTTAGAGCGCCTGTTTCGTAATCAGGGGGTCGGCGGTTCGAATCCGTCGGGGGGCTCAATGAGCGGATACACAATCGCTTGGCTCGCATGGCTTGCCGCGTTCGGCGTCATTGAGGGTCGAGCGCTCTTCAATAAGAAGCCGGGCGACACGCTGAGCGAACACGTCTGGTCATGGTTCGCCACGCAAAGCGGCAGTACAGGCAAGCCTTCGGGTTGGGTGCGTGCTCGACGCTTTGCGCTACTGGCCTTCATGGGTTGGCTCACTGCCCACTTCATGACGGGCGGTCGCTTCTAGCGCTGCCGCGCCCAGCCTACTCACGTGAGTAGGTAGGGGGGTGTCGACGGATAGGGGGTGTCCCCGGAAGGGGGGGGGGGTGCCCTATGCGTACCCGGTGTCTCGACTGTAGGGACTGGGCTACTCATGGTGGGCGCTGTGCTCAGCACCACGCCACCTATCAGGCACAGCGCAGTGTGAAGAGCCATGCGAAGCGGCGTGCTGCTATCGCCCGTGGGAACAACGCTGCGGCGAAGATGCGTCGTGCTATCCGTAAGGCAGTGGGCGCGCACTGTGCTACCTGCCTGGGTTGGTACCACTAGAAAGCTTCTCGAGCGGATCGATCCTGCAGGAATTCCCGGGCATAACTGTTCCACTTGTATCGTCGGTCTGATAATCAGACTGGGACCACGGTCCCACTCGTATCGTCGGTCTGATTATTAGTCTGGGACCACGGTCCCACTCGTATCGTCGGTCTGATTATTAGTCTGGGACCACGATCCCACTCGTGTTGTCGGTCTGATTATCGGTCTGGGACCACGGTCCCACTTGTATTGTCGATCAGACTATCAGCGTGAGACTACGATTCCATCAATGCCTGTCAAGGGCAAGTATTGACATTCGTCGTAACCTGTAGAACGGAGTAACCTCGGTGTGCGGTTGTATGCCTGCTGTGGATTGCTGCTGTGTCCTGCTTATCCACAACATTTTGCGCACGGTTATGTGGACAAAATACCTGGTTACCCAGGCCGTGCCGGCACGTTAACCGGGCTGCATCCGATGCAAGTGTGTCGCTGTCGACGAGCTCGCGAGCTCGGACATGAGGTTGCCCCGTATTCAGTGTCGCTGATTTGTATTGTCTGAAGTTGCTTTTACGTTAAGTTGATGCAGATCAATTAATACGATACCTGCGTCATAATTGATTATTTGACGTGGTTTGATGGCCTCCACGCACGTTGTGATATGTAGATGATAATCATTATCACTTTACGGGTCCTTTCCGGTGATCCGACAGGTTACGGGGCGGCGACCTCGCGGGTTTTCGCTATTTATGAAAATTTTCCGGTTTAAGGCGTTTCCGTTCTTCTTCGTCATAACTTAATGTTTTTATTTAAAATACCCTCTGAAAAGAAAGGAAACGACAGGTGCTGAAAGCGAGCTTTTTGGCCTCTGTCGTTTCCTTTCTCTGTTTTTGTCCGTGGAATGAACAATGGAAGTCCGAGCTCATCGCTAATAACTTCGTATAGCATACATTATACGAAGTTATATTCGATGCGGCCGATCTAGCAGAAAGTCAAAAGCCTCCGACCGGAGGCTTTTAACTTCTGTCACCTAGGTTACGCCCCGCCCTGCCACTCATCGCAGTACTGTTGTAATTCATTAAGCATTCTGCCGACATGGAAGCCATCACAAACGGCATGATGAACCTGAATCGCCAGCGGCATCAGCACCTTGTCGCCTTGCGTATAATATTTGCCCATGGTGAAAACGGGGGCGAAGAAGTTGTCCATATTGGCCACGTTTAAATCAAAACTGGTGAAACTCACCCAGGGATTGGCTGAGACGAAAAACATATTCTCAATAAACCCTTTAGGGAAATAGGCCAGGTTTTCACCGTAACACGCCACATCTTGCGAATATATGTGTAGAAACTGCCGGAAATCGTCGTGGTATTCACTCCAGAGCGATGAAAACGTTTCAGTTTGCTCATGGAAAACGGTGTAACAAGGGTGAACACTATCCCATATCACCAGCTCACCGTCTTTCATTGCCATACGAAATTCCGGATGAGCATTCATCAGGCGGGCAAGAATGTGAATAAAGGCCGGATAAAACTTGTGCTTATTTTTCTTTACGGTCTTTAAAAAGGCCGTAATATCCAGCTGAACGGTCTGGTTATAGGTACATTGAGCAACTGACTGAAATGCCTCAAAATGTTCTTTACGATGCCATTGGGATATATCAACGGTGGTATATCCAGTGATTTTTTTCTCCATTTTAGCTTCCTTAGCTCCTGAAAATCTCGATAACTCAAAAAATACGCCCGGTAGTGATCTTATTTCATTATGGTGAAAGTTGGAACCTCTTACGTGCCGATCAGATTAAAACGAAAGGCCCAGTCTTTCGACTGAGCCTTTCGTTTTATTTGACCATGTTGGTATGATTTAAATTAATACGACTCACTATAGGGTCAGTGCGGCCGCGACTTCAAGTCACGTGAATTCCAAGCTTCGGATCCCACTGTGCTGGAAAGTAATGTTTAGCATCATTGCAAATACTGTTTGCGAGCAATTGAGCTTGCGACGGATTAGAAGAATGTCTTGAGCCGACATGGCTTTCGGTGGTCGCGGAGCGCGAATTCTGGTTATCTTCAAGTCACGCCGATCACCGCGTTCAAAAGCAAGGGCACTCTCCATTGCTTCCTTCAGATCAGCAAATGCTTCATCACTCATATAATTTTTTTTGTCCGTTTTAACTCTACGAGTTTTTTTACTTGCCTTCATGGCTCAACGGTTCCTTCCTAATCTCCTGGCTAAGCGCTCCGATAATACGTTTCTGCGCAGGCGACAAGTCTACCTGCTCACCTTTGCTGAACAGGTACAGTAAGTGAACTCTGCCGGCATGCTCAAGATAAAGATACAAGTATCTATAACTGCCACTCTTTCCGCGCATCGATGCAGGATCAGCCACTCTGGCTTTCCGAACACCATGAGTTCATTTAACGATTGCACCACGCTCCGGATTCTGAACCAGGTCCGACTGAATTCTAGAAAGGACTTCGATCCCAAGCTGGTTAACCTGGGCAGAAAAGATTTTCGACTCAATGAACTCAAATAAAGAACCAGATCCCGCCAGTGCGCGAACTGTACTACTGAGTGGTATAATGAATCAAGTAGTACACGTATAGTTCAAGAGTGATTTAGCGGTTTGACAGAGAATGTCAAGGTTTGAAGCGGCTCACTGCAAATAGAAGCTAAGCCTTGCCGGAAATTTCCGTGTTACTAACGAGGCCGTTCCAGGACCACTTGGGGATGTCGAGGCCGTGTGGCACGTCGTCGGCTGAGGCGTGGTATTGAGACATTGTGGTCGTGGTTGCCCAGGCGAAGTAATCGTGCAGTGCGCGTTTGAGGCGCTCGTCGCTGGCCAGTCCGGTATCTTGCAGGGCCTGATCGAAGCAGGCGATTGCGCGCTGGTCCATCTCCTCGTGCGGGCCGTTGCCGCTGTGAATACGCACGACGGAGGTCTCGTCACCGTACTGGTCGGAGTATGTTGTTGGTCCGCCGAGTGCTTCTGCCCAGTACGCGGCAAGACGTTCGGTATGTTGTGGGTGGAATCCGTGGCTGAACGCATGACTAACCACTTCGTCTTCCAAAACCCGCGTGTGCCAGGCGTGCGCTAACCTCCGAATCCCATCGAGACCACCCGCGGCTTCATAGATAGTTTGCATGGTTTCAGGGTGCATTCCGGGATTATGCGCCATAAAAAATATTTTTCAAATTACGAGTGATGTTTTGCTTGAAACACTCACATATATACGGACATTATCGTCGAGTTTTGATACTTGAAAATATGCACGCAAGAAACAACGGACATCGATCACATCTGATCGCCGGTTGCGCAAAGAGGTTCCGAGCAGAGTTTAACGTGATCGGCGTCGAGCACGTAATACATGGCTTCGTGCACGCTTGCTTTCCGCCACGCAGATAAGCATCGCACTAAAGCAGACATGATCGGCAACAGATCACGTTTGCTTCAGACCAAAGCAGACATGATCGAGAGTAGATCAAGCATGCATGGGAGAAAAACAGACGTGATCGGGAGGGATCAAGCATGCGTGGGAGAAAAGCAGACGTGATCGGGGGCAGATCAAGCATGCATGGGAGAAAAGCAGACGTGATCGGAAGCAGATCAAGCATGCACAGGAGAAAAGCAGACGTGATCGAGAGCAGATCAAGCATGCACAGACGGATACACTTGTTTGACACGCTCACACCTCCTTCCTATGATCTGTTTACATGCCTGCCAGGGAATCTGAAGCAAACAATGAGCGACCTCAACGTGTCTTTCTAATCGACTCGATGTCGCACATCTTTCGCGCGTTCTTTGCGCCGCTGCAGAACCGCGCGGCGCCGCTCGCGACCTCGCAGGGATTCGTCACGCAAGCCGTCTACATCTTCACCAACATGCTGCTCAAGCTGCTGCGTGAAGAGAAGCCCGACTACATCGCCGCCATCTTTGAATCACGCGAAAAGACGTTTCGTCACGAGACGTTCGCCGACTACAAGGCCAACCGCGTCGCGATGCCTGACGATCTCTCGAAGCAGATGCCTTACATCTTCCGGCTGTGCGACGTGTTGAATATCCCGGTGATTAACTACCCCGGCTACGAAGCCGACGATGTCATCGGCACGCTCGCAAAACAAGTGGAAGAGAAACAGATGCAGGCCGTGATCGTTTCAAACGATAAAGACATGTGCCAGCTCGTGCACGATCCTTACATCGTCTGCATGCGACAGAACTCGCAAGTCGTGAAGCGCAAAGATCCCGTGCCGCCTGTAGAGTGGTGCGACGAAGCGTGGGTACAGAACAAGTTTGGCGTTACGGCCGATAAGCTGGTCGATCTGCTGGGACTGATGGGCGACTCGATCGACAACATACCCGGCGCGCCCGGCATCGGCTCAAAAGGAGCAGTGCAGATCATTCAGCAGTTCGGATCGATCGAGGCCGCGCTCGCCGGCTGGGAGTCAGTCAAGCACAAGACTTATCGCGAGTCGCTGCACAATAACGCGGACCTCATTCGACAGTCGCGCGAGCTCGCTCGTATACGCTGCGATCTCGACATGCACCTGGATCTCGAAGCGATCAAAACGCGTCCGCCGGATCGTGCTGCTGCTTACGAACTCTTCCATGAGTTGGAATTCGTCAACCTTACTAAGGACTACGCGGATGCAGCCGTCGTGCGTCCGGCCTCAGCCGAAGCCGCACGCAATTACAAGATCATCCAGAAGAAAAGCGATCTGGACGATCTGATGCGCTCGCTTTTTGACGCTGAAAACATTGGCATCGCGATCGCGGATTCAACTCCCGCCGGAACAGGTGAGCAGGAATGTTTTACCGAACTGCAAACAACACGTGGCATTGCCTTCTCCACGAAGGCGGGCGTCGCCGCCTATGTCGATCTCGAAAAGTTTTCCGGCGGCGTCGATACTGCAATCGCGAGCCTGCGTGACGTGCTGTCGAATGGCTTGATCGAGAAGTCGATACATGACGTGAAACGCGCAGTGGGACTGCTCGATCGCTTCAACATCACGCTCGAAGGCGTTAAAGACGACACGTACCTCGCCGCGTATCTGCTCGACCCAAATCGCAGTAAATACGATCTTAACGATCTCGCGCGTGAAGCACTCGGAATCGAAAACAATAACGCGCCGGCTGCAAATTGGCCTGATACTGCATGGCACACTGCGGTTGCGGCAGACCTGACGGCGCAGACTGCTCAAGTGCTTCGCACACGCGTCCTGGAAAAGAATCTCGAAACGATCTACTCCGAAGTGGAACTGCCGCTCGCGCCGTTGCTCTATCGCATGGAGCGCGCGGGACTGAAAGTCGATCCCAAGGTGCTCGCGGATCTTTCGAGCTACATCGGCCAGGAGCTGCACAAGCTCACGATGCAGATCTATCAACTTGCGGGACGCGAGTTCAATATCGGTTCGCCGAAGCAGGTCGGCGAAGTGCTGGCGGATTTGAACATCGATATCGGCAGGAAGACTTCGACCGGACGCATTTCCACCAGCAAAGCAGTGCTGGAAGAATTGGCGCAGCAGTTTGAGTTGCCGCGCTTGATTATCGACTACCGCGAGCTCGATAAGCTGAAGAGTGTTTACACTGACGCGCTGCCACAGCAGATCGCGAACGATGGTCGTATTCATTGCCAACTCAATCAAACAGTCGCTGCGACGGGCCGCCTGTCTTCGAGCGATCCGAACCTTCAGAACATTCCGATTCGCAGCGAGATGGGCCGGCGTATTCGTCGCGCCTTCGTGGCGGAGAAAGGAAACAAGATCATCTCGGCCGATTACTCGCAGCTCGAATTGCGGCTGCTGGCCCACATCACTCAGGACCCGGTGATGCTGGAGGCGTTTCAGAAAGGCGAAGACATTCACGCGCGCACGGCGCGACTCGTCTTCGGCGCGAGGACTGACGAACAACTCAAGGAAGCACGTCGCTTCGCAAAGATCGTCAACTTTGCCATCGCATATGCGATCGAACCGTGGGGCCTATCGCAGCGCGTCGGCATCTCGCGACAGGAAGCGAAGAAAGTCATCGAAGATTATTACAATACGTACAAAGGCGTGCGGCGTTACATGGAGGAAGTTCCGATTCGCGCGCGCGAGCACGGCTACGTACGCTCGATCTATGGGCGCATTCGCCCGCTGCAAGGTATCAACGATCGCAATGCCAACATTCGCAAAGCGGCTGAGCGTGAAGCGATAAACATGCCAATCCAGGGCACGGCGAGTGACATCGTCAAAATCGCGATGTTGAAAGTTGACGACGAGTTCAAGCGAGCCGCACTCGAGTCGCGCTTGTTGATGCAGGTGCATGACGAATTGCTGGTGGAAGTCCCGGAAAAAGAAGTGGCGAAAGTCAGTGAGATACTGAAGCACGAGATGGAGACGGCTGTCTCGCTCGATGTGCCGCTTGTCGCTGACGTGGGCGTAGGGGACAATTGGATGGACGCGAAGCCTTAGAGATTGCGTATGCAACCCGCGCCAGAAAAACATCCTGAAGTTGTGTACCGGCGTATGCCGGAAGGCGGATTATCTGCGAGATCAAGTCCTCTCGAATCGTGGAGAAGGGGATTAGCACCTGCCGTCAGTCCCCTAATCGTTGGATTTCTGCTTTTACTCGTCCTCATTTCTGCCGTTGGATTTTTAAGCGTTAAGCTGATGGATGCAGTCAGCAATCAGGCGCTTGATGTAGGACGACAGCGTTCAGCACGATTGACTCTGCTTTGGGATCTACATGCAGGCGTCACGAGGCTCGACAATGAAGCACGGGCACGCGCGAGGTTTGAAGCTGTACCCGGTAATCTTGCCCGGCCGTTTGACTTGCAATTGAATACAGCACGAAGCGATGTTGTCAACGCACTCCCACGTTTGGATTCACCGCCATTATCTGCTGACCCACTCTGGACGCCACTGCGCGAAGATCTCAAAACGTATATTGAAATCACTAAGGACTCAAAACGGTATAGCCTGGACGGCTATAAGAAGTTTCACGATATCGATAAAGAACTCAACGATCTCTTCGAGTCAGTACAGAACGAAAGAGATGGGATTCTTGATAATGTGCTGCGCAGTCAGGCAGCCTCTCGAAAATCGATAATCAGTTGGACCGTAATCGCCCTCGTTGTGGGCGCGCTCATTGCAGCCGGAACAGTGTGGCAGGTACAGCGGCACTTCAGTGACATGCGTCGCAGCATGTTGGAAGCACGCCGCGAACGGACCTTCACTACTCAACTACTGCAAGGAATGGTGAGCGCAGTCGCTGCTATCGATGAAGAGGATCGGATACGCAGCGCGAATGCAGCCTTCTTAGAAATCTTTCCTGGGGCGAGCATCGGCGCTTCAGTACTCGAGAAGTTGGGCCCCGAAGATGCGATGAGGATGTTGGAGGCCGTGACGGCGATTCGTGTTAACAAAGCAACGTATCACGGTCGCTCGGTTGTTCACATAGAGGATGAAGACAAAGCATTTGACGTTTACTCATCTCCGCTCGCCATCAACGGAAATCAGGGTCAAATCGTAACCCTCGTCGACGCGACCGAAGCAGCCGCAGCGGAGCGCACGCTGCGTCGCAGCGAATCACTCGCTGCCGTCGGACAGGCAACAACCCAGGTCGCACATGAGATTCGCAATCCACTCGGCAGCATTCGTCTCGGTGTTTCGATGTTGCGCGACAGCGTGTCAGATCCGGAAGCGCTGAATACCATCGAGCTTGTCGAGCGCGGTATCAAACATCTGAACAAGCTCGTAGTCGATGTTACGCAGTACTCGCGCCAGAAGGAGCTGGAGCGTTCTGCCGTAGATCTGCACGAGTCACTCGAGCGCAGTATCGATCTCGTCACGGACAAGATCCGCGAGAAGAATACGACACTTGAAAAGCACTATGCGGGCAAAGTGATCGTGGGCCAGTGGGATCCGTACCAGTTGCGGCAGGTGTTTGTGAATGTGATTGCGAACGCAGTCGATGCGAGCGGGGAAAACTCCGCGGTGCTGATATCGACTGAGCTGTTAGCGCCTGAGACGAATGGCGATGGGCAGCCGGCGAAGAATTACGCGCGCATCACGATTGCAGACCAGGGTCGGGGAATGGACAAAGCAACGCGCGACCGGATTTTTGAGCCGTTCTTCTCTACGAAGAAGCGTGGCACAGGGCTGGGTTTGGCAATCGTGAAGCAGATTGTCGAGCAGCACGGGGGAAGGATCAGCGTCGCCAGCGAACCCGGAAAGGGATCGCAGTTCAGCATCGACCTGCCGGTTTAAGCCACAGATCTGTGTCATCCGTGGCTAATTTTCCGGAACGCCTTTTGGGCCGCGTCGAGTGTTTGATCTATTACCTCATCGGTATGCGCGAGGCTCACGAATGCCGCTTCGAACTGTGACGGTGCGAGGTAAATACCCTCATCCAGCATGGCGTGGAAGAACTTCCCGTACATCTCACGATTCGATTTGTTTGCACTGTCCCAGTCAACTACCGGCTCAGCCGTGAAGAAGCTGGTCCACATCGATCCCACACGGTTTGTCACAGTCGTGATTGCAAGACCGTCGCAAAGTCTTTTACTCGCAGTTTCGAGCCGGTCGTACACAGATTTATCTCGCAGTCGCCGCAGTGTGACCAATCCCGCAGTCATTGACAGTGGATTCCCCGACAGTGTACCGGCCTGATATACAGGCCCGGCCGGAGCAACGTGGCTCATGATCTCGCGGCCGCCACCGTAAGCACCGACGGGCAAACCACCGCCGATTATCTTTCCGAGCGTCGTGATGTCAGGCGTGATCTGGTAACGCTCCTGCGCGCCACCTCGCGCGACGCGAAAGCCCGTCATCACTTCGTCAAAGATCAGCAATGCGCCGTGGTCGCGAGTCAACTTGCGCACGGCTTCAAGATAGCCGGGCAGAGGAGGCACACAGCCCATGTTTCCGACGACCGGCTCGATTATGACCGCCGCAATATCAGCGTGTTCAGCAAAGACCTGTTCGAGCGCGGGCACGTTGTTGAATGGAAGTGTGAGCGTGTTTTCCGCTAAGACTGGGGGCACACCCGGACTGTCGGGTAGACCTAACGTCGCGACGCCGGATCCGGCTTTGACGAGCAGACTGTCGGCATGCCCGTGATAGCAGCCTTCAAACTTCACGAGCTTCGTGCGTCCGGTCACGCCGCGGGCGAGACGAATGGCTGACATCGTCGCTTCAGTGCCACTGCTGACCATGCGCACCATCTCGATCGATGGAACGGCGTCGATCACTTCCTGTGCAAGTTCGACTTCGAGCTCGGTAGGTGCACCAAAGCTCGTGCCGCGCGTTGCCACTTCCTGCACAGCGGCGACGACTTCCTCGTCCGCATGACCAAGAATCATCGGTCCCCACGAGCCGACGTAATCGATGTACGTTTTGCCGTCAACGTCCGTGATGGTTGCGCCACGCGCGGAGCGGATGAATCGCGGTGTACCGCCGACGCCGCGAAAAGCACGAACCGGCGAATTAACTCCGCCGGGTATCAGGTTTTGGGCGACGGCGAATAGTCGGTCTGAGTTTGTTTGCAGCATAGTAAGAGGCTTGCGTCATAATCCCATAATCGATGCGATTTAGGTAGCAACATGGCGTGAGAAATATTTTGCTCTCACTCTCCCTCAACACGTTTTGCCTCATATTGACATAACCAGTAAGGAACTCAATTGCGGCAGGATGTCCGGTTCATTCCTGCCAACTTATAATCGCCGCTTTCAAGGAACTCCCATGGCAGACCCTACCGTCATCGTTCAAGGTTTCGTCAACCCAGTTGGCTTGCGTGTGCAGGCGGACACTAATCAAGTCATCGTCGCACAAAGAAATGGTCGGCTCTTCGCAGTCGACCTCACCACGATGGACCGCAGCATCATCGGCGGAGCTCCCGGTCGAATAAACGCATTCGACGTCACCCCAGATGGGCAGACCGCGTATGTAGCGGGTGACTTGATCGGCGTGTGGAGCGTCGGTCTTAATGGTCGTCCACGCCGGCGTTTGGTGCGTGGTCTACCAAATTCTATGGGCGTGCTCATTGACTCTGACGGCATGGTCCTCGTAGCTGAAGGTCGTTCCCCCGGTCGTTTGGTTTCCATAAACCCCGAGCCCATCTCAGCAGTCGTAAAGGCGCGCGGGTTACGGAACGCCCGCGGCATAATGCAAGAGCAACTCACTGGACGCGTGCTCGCGGTAGAAGCAGGCAATGGCGGACGAGTCGTAGCGCCAGTTCCCGTCGGCGCTCCTACAGTTCTAGTTGGCGGACTGGGAACACCCGTGGATATCGCGCCGTTCAGCAACGAACGAGTCATCGTGTGCGATAAGGCAGGCAAGCGAGTGCTGCTGGTTGATTTGTCGTTGCCCGGCAATCCGCCGGCCGAGCTTTTCACAAACATCGACAATTTGTGGGCGGCAGAGCCTCTTGGCACGGACCGCCTGATCATCGGCGTCGGCGATGCGTTGCTTCTCGGTGAGTTAGTAATCGAGAGGCATGAGCCAGTTGAACTGCGGCTGCCGGAGAATGAGTTGTTTATTGGCGGCTGGATTCGCGTACGAGTCATCATTAACGACCCAGCGATTGCGTTTGACGATCTCGAGTTCAATATCAAACCACGAGAAGCGGCGGCGATGGTGTCGCTCTCGCGCGACAACAGTTTCGATCCGACCAAGCCGGAGATCGTACTGACCGCCGGTTGGAAGCCCGGCAAGCACGAGTTGTTCGTAAGGCATCGTCCCACTGGTAATGCGGTGGGTCAGACCACCTTCGAGGTGCTTGAAACCTGGCAAGATCAAAAACTCGGTCCGTCAATCGCTACATTTGGCTCGATCGAATCCGGTCCTTCCGGAGGTACGTGGGGCGGTCCTGACAGTGGCGACTTTCATGTTCCGCAGAACGTGAGCGTCACTCCGGCGCTGGGAACACGCAACGTTGGCGTGGTGCTGGTTGACACCGCGAGCGCGCGTTATCCCACGGGGGCGGCTCTCAACATCATCATCAACAACCTGCGCAACGAGATGGTCAATGGCGTTGCGATCAACGGACAGAATCGTTCCGTTGCTACTTACTTCAATCAGGCGTCAAACGGTCTCTTCAACCTGAAGCTGGTGGGCATTGTTGGGCCAATCATGCTGCCCAATAATTGGAACTCTTACTTTTTCTTTGACGATCCGGATGGGGATGGGAACGGGACCTGGGTTGCGAATGCCGACTTGCCCGCCACAGTCATCGCGCAAATTGTGCAGCTCAACGTGAACAACGCCAACGCCGGTAACCCGCCGGCTCTGGATCTCAGTCAGATGGATTCACTGATCTACGTCGTGCGTTCACGCGTGAGTCCGCCGGATGCGGATCTGTTCGTTTGGCCGCGCGCTTCTCTACAGACTGAGACGCAAATAATTGGCACGATTAAAATTCCAACTCCATTTGGGACTCTCGAAGTGCCAGCATCGAGAGGAATCGCACGCATATTCATGCCTGACGACTGGGCCACACGGAGTGGCGGACGTCAATTTCATGAGACAGTCGCTCACGAAATGGGTCACAACCTCGGTCTCAGCGATCAATACAACCAGGACGGCTTCACAGCCGACGCAACCAGTCGAATCGCTGATTTCAATCCCAATCAGAGTTGGGAGTTGATGTCCTGGGAGCGTGATCTGCCGCTGCCTTCGGCAGCACATCGCCTGATGTTGGGGTGGGTAGATCCGAACCGTGTACGCCTGTACAACTTCGGCGTCTTTGGTCCTATTGACGAGACCATCAACTTACATGCTGCGTCACTCGGCGCTGCTCCCGTCGGACGCTTTGCGGCCGCAGAGGTACGCCTCGAAGATGGGAAGAATTATTACTTCGAGTATCGGCCCAGCACAGCGGGCCGCATCGTCGATCCGAATCCACCAGAAGCCAACGCTGTGCTCGGAACGGAAGCAGAGTTTCGCTCCTCGATGACGGCCGATCACCCGAATATCCTGCGCGTCGAAGAGGACGCTGATGCCGTAGTGGACCTCGGTGCGTTTCAGACAGGCGAGGACTTTCGCGACCAGGATACAACCACGCCGGGATTCACGAACGACTTTATCGTTGACGTGGTAAACACGACTGCAAGCGAAGCGACAGTCCGCGTTCGTTATGCGCCTGATGTGAAACCAGACCCGGCACTAACGCCGTGGTCGCCGAGCAGCAACTGGCAAAGCCCGGACATTGAAGTCATCAATGGCCGCAGTCTGTCTGATTCCGCCTTCCGAAACATTCCGTGGGAAGGCCACGATAATACTGTGGTCGCTCGCGTAACAAATCGGGGCTCGAGCGCGGCGCGATCTGTGAAGGTCCAGTTCTTCTGGAAGGACTTCACTTTCGGCTCGGGCACCGAACAGCCACTCGGAGAACAAACACAGGACATTCCGGTTGGAGCTTCCGTGACCTACACAGCGCCGCAACTCTGGCGGCCACCAACATTATCGTTTCCGTTCGGTTCGGTAAGATTTAAACAGCACGCCTGTCTCGTCGCTCGCATCGATCCGTTCCTGGATCCGGTAAGTCACATCCTGGAGGTCACGCCGGAAAACAATGAAGCGCAGTCAAACTACACTTGGATGGCGACGACGAGCTCATCCCCGGCCACACGCGAGGTGACCACGATCCTCGCCGAAAACCCGTTCGACAAGCCGGCGGTCGTTTACTTTACGATTCATCAACCGCATCCGCTGTTTCGCACCTATCTGGACCATCGTTGGGTGCACCTCAAGCCAGGCGAAAAAAGGAGAATACTGTTGATGGTTGAGTCGTTGCTGGGCGACGAACGATTTGAACGTGTGGTGCGGGAGTTTCAGCATCAGGAGCGGCGCATTGCTACAACTCTGCGGCTCTCAGCGCTGGGCGACACGCACGAGACTTGCGCGGCGCAGGTGATCGGTGGAATCTCGGTTCTGGCAATCACCGGCATCGGCACTCAGTTCGAAGAGTTTGAAGCGGACGGCGGCAGCGCTCGCGGTTTTGTCGTTCGCACCGATACCAGGCAGGGAATAAATGGCACCGTGCTGATCACAATTACGCCGCGGCGTCCTGATGATGAACGCACGGAGATCGTACGTGAAGGCCAGACTATAAACGGCAAATTTAGAGTCGAGATTGGCAGTCCTCAGGAAGTTATCATTCAGGCACATTACCTGGGCCAATTTCCGCTTGGACCTAGTGAGAGTAAGGTGGAGAGACTGTAGCCATTTGACAGGATTTACAAGATTTTTCAGGATGAACATGTAAATCCTGTCAAATCTTGCTAATCCTGTCTAACCTTGGCACTGACTCTTTTGGCTCTACCGTTATAGAACGAAACCGCAACAGCCGCACCAATCCGGGTGCGGCGCCTTTGGGTTTTGACAAAAACTTTCGTTCCGTGTAGTGAATCACGACTTTCGTGTCGTCACTCGCCTGGCTGAAGCGGCCCGCAAGCTGTGCCGCTTCGATAATCGTGCGCTGCGGAATCTCTTTGCGCGTCGGATTGCGCACGACCACATGCGAACCCGGGTAATCGCCGGCGTGCATCCAGAGATCGTTCGGTTGGGCGACGCGAAACGTTAGATTGTCGTTATCACGCGCAGCGCGCCCGACGAGAATCTCGTAGCCATCAGTCGAAAGATATCGACGCACACCGCTGATCTTTTCGGATTTGCCGGTTTTTTTCGGCGTGACTCGTGGCGCTGGAGCAGGTTTCTCAAAACTCTCCAAAGCCGCTTCGTCTCTCGATTGAATGATCGCGTCGAGTTGCTGCAAACGGTGCTCGAGCTTAATCGTTTCGTGCTCGACTTGTTTCAACCGCTCGGCGATCTCTTCGGCTGCTCTTTTGGCTTTGGTGTATTGTTTGAAGCGCAGCGCGGCTTCGTCCTGAAGCGAGCGATTCTCATCGACGTCAATCTCAAGCGTCGGGGCGTCTTCAGAGTAGTAATCAGTGACTCGCACCTTCTTTCCCGAACGCTCGGCAGTGGCGATATTGGCCAGCAGCAAGTCGCCGACTTTCTTGTGCTCTTCCGGATTGCCGTGACCGGCGAGATCATTCTCCAGATTTTTACTAAGCGTGCGTTGCCGGCGAATCGCTTTCGTCAGCTTTGACCGTAGCGCCTTGGATTTCGAATCGAACGCTTTTGCTGCGTCGAGCGTTGTGAAGTGTTTGTCGAGTTGAGCGGACGGTGGTCCAGGTTCGAGCTGTAAAGTCTCCGGCGACTCTTTCAGCGGTCGCGGCGGCGGCTGGTAGATCTCATCAATCCTTGCGTGGCTCTGCTCGCGCAGAATTGCGACGATGCGGTTTAGCTCGTCGAGAAGGAAAACGTCAGCAGTCCTGCCCGTTAGTTGAATGACAAGCCTGCGAAAATGATCGTCGACACGAAACGTTATTCGAACGATCCGGTCCAGCGGGTCTTTGGAGATACTGACCAGATACGCACCGCCAAGCTTGGCTCGCAGCATTTGTCCAAACACACTGAGAGCGATCGATTGCTTTTCGAGGTCCTTCGTCCGGCGACGAATCAGGTAAAGACGCGGATTCGCCGGATCGAGGCTGACGAACAGAAACTCTCCACGCAACCCAAAATCGATCGCAAACGACACCGGCGTCAGTTGATAGATCTTGCCCAAATACCTTCCGGTCAGAGCCGTGCGAAGCTCATCAACAACACGCTGTAGAAGTGCTTGGTTAATCTGTGGCTAAATCCTAGGTAGTGACGACAGCGGTGCGGGTGAAGCGATCGTGGACCGTGTACCCTTCGCGGCTCACGAGCGCGAAGAAGATGCCAACGACCGTCGCGAGTGACATCAGGTAGAAGATCGATCGGCCGATTGACTGTCCCCCGGTAGGAATCAATCCGGTCTTGGTATCGATCACACGCAGCGAAAGCAGGCGCATGGCCCACGTTCTTCCAGTTAACGCAGTCATCAACGTCAGATAAATAAACGTGACGACGATTACGCTTCCCACCAGTACACCGATCACCCGCGGATCCTGAAAATTGCTGCGTGTGAGATACATTGCGCCTGCAATCGGCGCGCTCAATACTGCGCAGAAGATCAAGTCAAGCAGGGCGCTGACGAGGCGCCGAACAGGGGAAGCGCTTCGCTTGTTCAGATCGTCAACGCAAAGCGTCTTTGAGATCGAATCGAGATAGTTGAGTGCGGGATCGTCGTCGACGATCAATCGTCTGGCTGGAGCTTTTGGCGGCTCGACTTTCGGCGCGACAGGCTCAGCCACCGTCACCATTGCGAGGTGCGGTTTTTCAACTGTCACGACCGGTTCCGGATCAGGTATTTCCGGTTCCAATGCGAGTTGCTCGTGGGGGAGAACCGTTTCGCTCATGTCGTTTTCTTCTCGCTCCGGTGCATACGCAATCGCCGTCGCCACGTTGGTTCCTGAGTGACGACTTTCAGATGGCGCTGGTTGGTGTGCTCTTTCGATTCTCTTAAGAGCGGCTGCGACCAGGGGATTCATGGCCGGCATTTGAGCGGGAGGTAGTAACTCGAGTTGCGGCGGATTGACTGCAGTTTCAATGCGTTGGCGTTCGGCTTCGGCTGCCTCACGTGCAGCTTCGCGGGCGCGTTTTTCCTGCACCTCGCGGACTCTCTCGCTCAACTCCTTGCGCCACTCCGGCATCGAGTTTCGTGATACGCCGGGAAACTCGATAAGTGTGGATTTCTTTACAGTGTGCCGAGTTGAGTCGTTGGGGGATGAGTCCATTACGAGGCGGCATACTATCAGGAATAACTTTAAGTGGTCAATGAGAAAATAAAGCAGCAGTAAGAGTTAGGCCACGGATTTCACGGATGAACACGGATTAGTCTTAACTGTGTTTATCTGTGTAATCCGTGGCTAAAGGGGTGTCCTTCCGGCGAAGCCAGCGTCGACGTCGTGCCACCATTCGAGCTCGTCGCCTTCACCCAATTGCCAGCAGAGCAAAACGACTCGCCCGTCTCTGAGTGAAGGGAAATCGACCAGCCCGCGGTCGAAGTCCTTGAGCTGAACGCCGAGCGACTCCAGTTCTCCGAGTTGCAGTGTTAGCTCGGTTAACACGGTCGCATAAGCGACACCGGAAGTAATTCCGCCGCCGCCCTGTTCGGCGGCCTCCGAAGCTTTTTTCGCTTCTTCGCGGTAACTCGTAACCTGCCGGTGCGCGCGCTGAATCTTTCCCACGATAGACCTTACTTTGGGAAGCAGCGCATTTGCCTCGTGGACGGTGAAGACTTTCATTGTCGGGTGCTCAATGCTCGTCGGTAATTCTAATGAATTCCGTGGCAGCTTCAAATTCCGCCACCTCTTCCTCGATCTCCGCTTCAATCATCACGCGCATGGCGGTTTGATAACCATCCGGCGGCTGTGACTTTTGTAGCTCCAGTTGATCCTGCAGATACGGCGTGGGCGGCAAGTGCAAATCACGCTCATCATAACGCGTTCCGTGCGTGATTTCCTTGCGCACTTTATCTGCGATCTCGCCGAGATCGATGAAGTAGTCAGAAACGTCGATCAGCTTGGGCGCGGTGTTGGACCTGAAGCCGGCGATCTCGACGCGACATCCCTTATACGCAACAGCATTGACTGCGTAGACGAAATCCTCGTCGCCAGACACCAGCACGGCAGTGTCGTAACGGCCGGCGAGCGATAGCATATCGACGGCGATTTCCACGTCGAGATTTGCTTTCCTGGTCCCGTCGTAAAAAGTCTTCAACTCCTTTTGAATTACACGGAAACCATTCCGGCGCATCCAGAGGAGAAAGCCCTGTTGCCGCTCGGCGCCGACGTCTACACCCGTATAAAAGAACGCTCGCAGCAATCTGCCGTCGCCCAAAAGAACCCGCAACAACTTGTTGTAATCAATATCGATGTTGTGAAAGCGGGCCGCATGGAAAAGATTATTACCGTCGATAAAAACTGCTACCCTTCCCCGATGTCCTAGCTGCCATGAAATATTGTTTGTGGGATCGAAATTGTGCATAAACTGGCTCCGAATATACCCCTTGACTTTGTGAATCTAGAATGCTGATTTGCTGCTCCATGGTCAAGTACCGAGAGTCTCTGGACCGTCATTAAGATGTTGCAATTATTTCATCCGAAACCGCGTCGAGATAGACCTTGCTTACGGGGCCGCCGGTGACGTCTATTTCCCAGGCGAGCCTGATTTCCAGGCCGCTGGGCGGGTCCTTTGCAGGCTGTGCGTAAACTACTAGCTGCCGCGCTGCGACCACTGCGTTCGGGGATAGGGTAACAGTCTGCGATTGACCGTTGGTGCTCGTAAGCGTAACAGGCTGCGACTTGATATGGCTCACCGCCTGTTCAGCCGTGACCTTCGGCGTAAGCGCGTTGAGTGCTGCCTGGAGACGATCGGCGTTGGGGATGCAATTGCTTGATAAGCCGACTAACTCCCAGTTAGCACGAAAGCGAATAACCAGATTGCCAAACCCGCCACGCAACGGGTAACGAAACGGTCTCTGTTCGTAACGAGCAACTTTGACACCGGAAGCTTCGTCAGATCTTTCCACGAGGGAAAGTTGATTCGGGTCTGCACCGATCAGTAGTTGCCAGTCCGCGATGAACCTGCGCAGCGACTCGCGAATGTCGTCTTCAGTCGGACTCGTTTGCGAGCCTACCTTTGGGAGATAAATCGGCGCTGGTAAGTTAGCGGGCAGGCTCGCGATCGTCGCGGTGTAGGGATGCAAGTTGGCTTCAGTCCTGCCCGTGAGCCCGTAACGTTGAGACAACTGGTACCACGCGGCAGAAGCTTGTTCCAGCCGTGCTCCGACGTCGGGTAATGCAACTGGATAAAGCGGTAGGTTAGACGTTGGACCGTTTGCATTCGGCGGTTGAAACGCGGCACACGCACCAGCGATCAGCGCCGCAGCGACGGTAAACGTCAGTAGCAAACTCTTTCCGATGAACGAACCAGCAAGCATTCTCCCAGCCTCGGACTCTCGTCGTATAATCAAAATACTTGGAGGAGCTGTTGCCTAAAGATAACGAAAACATTCCCTTCCTTGGACCAGTTGAGCCATTGGAGCCACAGGGATTTTCGGCAGAACAGATGATTCGTTGCGAGGAGTGCCTGCGAGCAAATCCTCCTACGCGCGTAAGTTGTCTTTATTGTGTCGCTCCGTTGCCATTAACTGAAGCTTCCAAACATCTCCGTAAGCCGCTGCTGCGCGCCCCTGAAAAACATCAGTTAGGTTACAACAATATCTTAATGCCTGCTGCCGGCGTTGTGCTCGATGCAGTGATTGGCGATGCTGCAGCCCTCTTGAAACTAACACCGGAGAACGTTCAGGCGCTAATGTCCGAGACCGTACCGTTGCCCGTAGCGCGGACCGCGAGTCGTGAAGAGGCTGAGCTGGTAACTGATCGTTTGTGTGATCTCGGCTTGAATTGCGTGACAGTAAGTGACGAGGAGCTTGGTCTAACAGGGTGTGTGAAGCGCGTTCGAGCAATGAGTCTTGATCATGCGTATCTGACGATTTATCTGGCGGGAGCTGCGGAGGGGATTCAGGTCGCGTGGGCGGACATCAGCCTGATTGTGCCCGGGCGGTTGGTCGAAACAAGGGTCGAGATCAACGAGCGTATGAGCCGTAAGCCGGAGAAGGAGATTCTGGATACGAGTGAGTTTTTCAGGGATGAAGTAGTGATCGATCTGTACACTGCAAATGATCCGGAAACGTGGCGGGTGAGTTCGAGTGGTTTCGACTTCTCTTGTCTCGAACGTGAAAAGACGCTCATTGCGAATGAGAATATCGGCAGGTTGCAACGGCTGCTTGTCGAGAGAGCAGTGAGCGCCCAATTTGATGATTCGTATCGACGCGTGCGTAACCTGCTCGAGCTTGCGTGGGGCGTGCAACAGGAAATGCAGTCGAGTGGATGGCGTCGCGAAAGACCGGGGAAGCTCACAGTCGGAACGGCGACGACGCGGAGTAATGAGAGTCAGTTCACACGCTACTCGCGATTGCGGCATTATCTCAATCTTAAAGCCCCATATGAACGCGGATAAAAGCAGATCAGATCTGATCTATGGTCCGAACGCAGTGCTCGAAGCGTTGCGTGCGGGCAGGCGTCAAATTGAGACGATCACCGTGCTCGAGAGTGCACGACCGGATCGACTGAAGCCGTTACTCGATCTCGCACGAGAAAAAGGTGTGCCCGTCCATCGCGTACCGCGACTCGATATCGATCGCTCGCTCGGCGACGTAAGACATCAGGGCGTAGTGGCGCGCATCGCGGCTGCCCGTTACGCAGACGCGGATGACTTACTTGATCAACTCGAGCATCGCATCGGTAGCGCTGATCCACCTTTAGTCCTCGGTTTAGACGGCATCGAGGATCCGCGCAATATGGGATCGATCCTGCGCACGGCCGAGTGCGCGGGCGTGCATGGAGTTTTCATTTCTGAAAGACGCGCCGTGGGTTTGACCAGCGTTGTCGCAAAAGTTGCAGCCGGTGCGCTGGAGTATGTGCCGGTGGCGCGCGTCACCAATCTGGTTAGATTGATAGACCAGTTGAAAGAACGTAACATCTGGGTCGTCGGAGCCGCTGCCGAAGCCAAACAGTCGTATGACGAGTGGGATTGGAAACTGCCGGCCGCGATCGTCCTGGGAAACGAGGGGCATGGACTGCACCGGCTGGTTCGAGAACACTGCGACACGCTTGTTCGTATCCCCGTCGCAGGCAAACTGGAAACATTGAACGTGTCGGTTGCGGCCGGAGTGCTCTTGTACGAGGCCAGGCGGCAGCGAACACCAGACTCGAGAGGCGAAAAATAGATGTTCTGTCCTAAATGCGCTACGAACAATCTCGACGGTGCGAGTTTTTGTCGCGGGTGCGGAGCCAATATCAGCATGGTTCCGCAAGCGTTGACGGGACAGATTGCGCCGCCGCCGGCAGGAGAAATTGAAGAGACGGGACGCCGCCGTGGCAAGCGTGGCAAGGAAGCGACCCTCGACCATGCATTCAAAAACATCTTCATGGGGATAGCGTTCTTTATCGTCGCCATTGCGCTCTCCAGATCGATTGGACAAGCGTGGTGGTTCTGGATGCTGATACCCGCATTCTCGATGATGGGTACCGGTATCGCGCAATACATTCGGCTCAAAGAACGACAGAAGCAAGCCTACTTACAGCCGCCGCCGAGTCGTTCCTATATAGAGCCGGCTCAAGCTCCCAATGAGTTAAGACCGCCAGTTGCGAGTGTGACGGAAGGAACAACCCGGCATCTCGGAGTTGAAGCGCCCACCCGACACTTGGATCACGAACCGAAGTAGCCGATGCGTGTATGCGTGCCGGTGTGCGAGCAGGATGTCGATGCGTTGCGAAGCGCATGCGATCGTGCGGCTGAATTAGCTGATTTGATCGAGTTGCGTCTCGATTGTGTTGATGAATTCCCCGCCGGTCTGGAAGATCTCGTTCACGATCTTTCGTGTCCACTGATTCTCACGTTTCGACCTTCCGAACAGGGCGGACATCGCAATTCAACTCGCGAAGAACGAAAAACATTCTGGACGTCGATTGCTCCACGCGCACACGAGATCTGGTGGGATATAGAAGGTGACCTCGCCGACGATCTCTCACCTGATTGGTCGCGCGTCATTGCTTCTCATCACGACTTCTCAGGCGTGTCTGGCGATCTGGATCGGATCTACGAGCGACTCGCGAGCACACCTGCGGCAGTTTTGAAGATCGCCGTGCAGGCCAACGACATCACAGACTGTGTTCCTGTGTTTCAACTGCTCGAGCGCGCGCTCAACGAGGGCAGGGAAGTCATCGCCATTGCGATGGGTAATCCGGGAATTGCCACGCGCGTACTCGGTCCTGCACGCGGATCGTTTCTGACTTATGGCGCGTTGGACGATGAAAGCGGCACGGCGCCCGGTCAGATTACGGCAAGCAAACTCCGCTCGCTTTACCACCTCGATCAGATCGACAAGGAAACAATGATTTGTGGTGTGGTAGGTTTGCCGGTGATGCACTCACTCTCACCAGAAATCCATAACACTGCTTTCCAGGCCGAAGGAATCAATGGAGTCTACCTGCCGTTTGAAGTCAAAGATGTCAGTGAGTTCTTCAGGAGGATGGTTGATCCACGTACCAGAGAACTGGATTGGAACCTGCGTGGCTTGAGTGTTACAGCGCCGCACAAGCAAACAGTGATGGGGCTGCTCGATTGGATCGAGCCGGCTGCGAAAGAGATCGGCGCGGTCAATACTGTTGTCATCGAGAATGAACGTCTGCTGGGTTACAACACTGACGCCGCCGGTTTCATCGAACCGTTGCTTGGTCGTTTCGAGGGGTTGAGTGGAAAACGAGTGGCAGTTATCGGTGCAGGCGGCGCTGCCCGCGCTGCGGTTTGGGCGCTGCAACGTGAGAAAGCGAGCGTGACGCTTTTCGCGCGCGACGTTATGAAGGCGAAATCATTGGCGGAATCGTTCAACCTTGATTGCAAGTCACTCTCATCGGCTTCGTTCGACGGCTATGATCTGGTAATCAATGCAACGCCTGTCGGTTCCGGCGCGTACGTTGATCAATCGCCGGTGACACGGGAACAACTGAACGGCGCGCGCTGCGTGTACGATCTTATCTATACTCCTGCCGAGACATGCCTGATTCGCGATGCTAAGGGCATAGGTTGCAAAACTCTCGGCGGAATGGAAATGCTTGTCGCGCAGGCAAAGCTTCAATTCCGATTATTTACCGCGGATAAAACCCGGATGATGTAGATTTGGCCTGTTGGTGTCACAATCAGTCCTGTTGGTCACAAAGTTCTCCCTGCTGACGTACTCAAAGGATATACGCAAGTAAATGAGTGACCCTGTTGTCATGGATGACGCCGAAGCGGTACTTTCCAGACCGCTGGTACGTTACGGATTGATCTGGGGAGTGTGGACAGTCGTCGCACTCTTCTTCACTACCCAGGCGTACGCGGTGTACTACGCGGAAAAGCAGCCGATCCATTACGGCCAGCAATTTCTGCTACAGGCGCTAGCCTGTTATCTCTGGGCGCTGGCGACACCGCTCGTGCTCTGGCTCTCACGGCGCTTTTGTATTCAACGACACAACTGGGTACGCCGGTCAGCATTCCACTTCTTCGTCAGTATTGCGTTCGTCACAGCGCTCCTCACGGTTAACTTTTTTGCGTTTATGATCTTCATGGGTCGCGCTAGTCAAATTGAGCCGATCAGGGTTTTCAGCTTTATTTACAACAATCTCGATCGCTGGCTGCTGATCTACTGGCTCATTCTGCTGATGAGTCACGCGTTCAGTTATTACAACAGCTATCGCAAGGGCGAATTGAAAGCCGCACAACTCCGCACACAACTCGTGCAATCGCAATTAGAAGCCCTGAAAATGCAGATTCATCCTCATTTCCTTTTCAACACTCTCCATTCCATCTCGGCTTTGCTCAGCAAAGACACCGAGGCCGCGCGCAAGATGATCACGAGGCTGGGCGACTTCCTGCGACTAACGCTGGAAAATTCCGGCTCGATGGAGGTCACGCTGCAGCAGGAGATCGAATTTCTGAACGGCTATCTCGAGATCGAGCGCATCCGCTTTCAGGATCGACTTACGACTGACATTCGCGTCGACCCCGAGGTGCTCGACGTTCAGGTTCCGAACCTCATCCTGCAACCCATTGTCGAGAACGCGATGAGGCATGCGATCGGAAGCTCGAGATCGGGTCGGGTTGAGATTAGTGCCGCGCCGCGAAATGGGGTCGTCCGTATTGAAGTGAAAGACAACGGCCCCGGAATCGATGTCGAGCGGATACTCGAAGGTGCCCGCGGAAAAGGAGTGGGATTGGCAAACACGCAGGCACGTCTCTTCGGGTTATACGGTGAATCAGCGCGGTTTGAGCTGAGCAACGATCCGGCTGGAGGGCTGGTCGTCGCGCTCGAGATCCCACGCCAGGCTGTCCAATAAAATCGCACGCCTCTACGGTTTTTCGTTGAGTTCGCCTCACTTTGATCTCAATCGAACTTGCGATCCAAATTTATCGTAAAGCCATCGCGAGCGTCACAACGTATTGGAGTGTGGTGTTCATCCAATATGTGACCTCATCTCACCGTTCATTGCGTTATTCACAATTTGTTAGGAGGCAAAGTGACGAACGCAAGACGTATACGTACGTTGGTCGTCGACGATGAACCACTCGCTCGCGAGATGATTCGCGAGATGCTGGCCGCTGATTCGGATGTCGAGATAGTCGCGGAGTGTGCGAACGGTCGCGAAGCAATAGACGCGATCAAGTCGTTGCAGCCGGATCTCGTTTTCCTGGATATCCAGATGCCGGAGCTGGGCGGCTTCGAGGTGCTTGAGTCGCTCGACCCGCAGTCGACTCCTTACATTATCTTCGTCACCGCCTACGATCAATATGCCGTACGCGCCTTCGAGGTCCATGCCTTCGATTACCTGCTGAAGCCCTTCGACCACGAGAGATTCGACGCCGCCTGGGAACGAGTGAAAACTCAAATCAAACGCGACCAGAGCGGCGAACGCGACCGGCACATCCTTGCCTTACTGGAAGAATTGAAGAGCGGCCCCCGGCATCTGGAGCGACTCGTTATCAAGAATGGTGGGCGCGTCTTCTTTCTCAACGTCCAGGACGTTTACTGCATCGAGTCGGAAGGAAACTACGTGCGCGTCTACGATAACCAGAAGGGCTACCTGTTACGCGAAACGATCAGCAGTTTGGAAGAGCAGTTAGACCCGCGGCAGTTCCGGCGCATACATCGTTCAGCCATTGTGAAGATTGATCGAATCAAGGAGATGCAGCCCTGGTTTCATGGTGAGTACCGCATCATCATGGAGAACGGGAAGCAGCTCACGCTTAGCCGCAACTATCGTCAGAACTTTCAGGGAGCGGTGGGCAATAACATTTAATCTGCGCCTTTTGTGCGATGAATACCGCTCCATCCCAAAATTTAGCCGTTCCGTCACAGAGCAGGATCCGCTCCGAGACAATTCTGAGAATATCAGTACGCAGCCGCACTTTGGATTCTCAGAAGGACTCCCCGGTTCAAGCCCAGGCGGCGACGGCTGCTGCCGCACTCTTGGAGGAAATATGACGAGCGAATCGATTTTAGGATTAGATAATGTGAACAGATCCGACTCGGCCGAACAAACTCCCAGTGAGTCGAGCGTCGATGCGCGGCTAAACACTCTCCGCGAAACTGTTCTACAACTCCTGGACGAAGTGGAATCTTTAGCGATCACTCGACCGGTGGATATCAAGCGAGGTGCGTGTTTTTCAGATGAAGTAAGGCAGTTTGAAGTCAGTCTCATCCGCACGGCGCTCGGCCGCACCTCAGGTAGCCAGACGCGTGCTGCCAAGCTGCTGGGACTGAAGCCGACCACACTGAACGCCAAAATCAAGCGCTACGGGATCATGGCCTAATACCAGCCCGCGAAGCGGGCGACTGCGATTGTTCACTGCTATACTGATGCGTAGTGGACGAGCGTTACAGCAGACAGATTCTCTTCAGTGGAATTGGCGAACAAGGGCAGCAACGGCTGCTCGCTGCGCGGGTACTGATTGTTGGTTGCGGGGCGCTGGGTTCGGCCCACGCTGAGTCGTTGGCACGTGCCGGTGTGGGCCACCTGCGCATTGTCGATCGCGATTTTGTCGAGCCTTCAAATCTCCAGCGGCAGACGATGTTCACTGAAAGCGACGCTGAAAAGCGTCTGCCGAAAGCCATCGCTGCTGCCAATCACCTGCGCGAGATCAATTCCGAAATAGCAGTCGAGCCTCACATAATCGACGTCAATCATTCCACGGTCGAGCGCCTGCTCGATACGTGTGACCTCGTCATCGACGGCACCGATAACTTCGCTACCCGCTACCTCGTCAACGACGCCTGCGTTAAGCACAACATAACCTGGATCTACGGCGCGGCGGTTGGGTCTTACGGCGTCACAATGACGATCCGTCCGCATCAAACTGCGTGCTTGCGATGCGTTTTCGAAGAAGCACCACCGGCTGCGAGTGCGCCGACGTGTGACACCGCGGGAGTGATCATGCCGATCATCAACATCGTCTCGGCAGTACAGGTGTCAGAAGCTCTCAAACTCATCACGGGACAAATCGAAGCGCTGCACGGATCGTTGCTGCAGTTTGACGTATGGCGAAACGAGTGGAGAAAGATCGGGACTGGTGCGCGACGTGAGAATTGTCCGACCTGCGGGCTTGGGATTTATGAAACGTTGTCATCTAACGGTGGCGCAGTGGCGGTGCTTTGCGGTCGCGATGCGATTCAGATCTCACCGTCGCAGCCGACGCGTATCAACTTCTCGACACTCGCGGACAAACTGCGCCGTCTGGGTGAAGTGAAGTTCAATGAGTATCTGCTGCGCTTCAGAACCGGAAACTTCGAGCTCACGGTTTTTCAGGATGCGCGCTCAATCATTCGCGGCACAGACGAAATTGCGATCGCTCGCTCGCTTTATGCCAAGTACATAGGAACCTGACGAAGAGATGACCAGCAAACAATTCAGTATTCTTATTCTAATTTCAACCTTACTTTTCGCTTTGCCGGTACAGGCTGGCCAGCCCGCCGTTTGGGAAATCAACGCTCGCACAGAACTCCTGAAAGGCGACTCGCGCGGAGTTTCGATTAGCGACACCGGCGTGCTGATGCTGGCGCCGAAGCTCACGGAAATCTACAACACGCAGCAGACTTACATTTGGTCGAGCACGATTGACAACCAGGGCAATGTTTATCTCGGCACCGGACACGATGGAAAGATCTACAAAGTCCCTGCTTCGGGCCCGGGCTCATTGCTCTACGATGCTGCTGAGCTTGACGTGACGGCGCTCGCTATCGGTCGTGATGGTTTCATCTACGCGGGAACTTCACCTGACGGCAAAGTCTATCGTATCTCTCCAGACGGGAAGGCCGAGGTTTATTTTGATCCCGCAGACAAATACATCTGGTCGCTGGCAGTCATGCCGGATGGTTCACTCGCGGTGGGAACAGGCGACAACGGCAAGCTTTATCGCGTGCGATCGGCGGGGGCGAGTGCGGGGTCGTCTTTATTAGTTGCTACTAATCAAACACACGTGATCTCGCTCGCAGTAACGCCGCAGGGAGATCTGATCGCGGGCACTGACTCAGGCGGGCTCGTGTTGCGAGTGTCTCCCGAAGGGAAAACTTTTGCACTCTTCGATACACAGCTTCGAGAGATCCATGCGCTTGCTCCGGCCGCTGATGGATCGATCTATGCGCTCGCTTTGAGCGATGCGGCAGCGACGGCGCGCACTCCTTCCACTCCCGCGGCCACTACGCCACAACCGACCGAAGGTGCAACGCCATCGACCTCAGTCACGATCACGGCCATCGACGAGAGTGGTGCGCCCGCTCAGGGTCAGCCCACGCCAACGCGCAGTCGTAACGACGTCTCAAATGCTCGCAGTGCAGTGTTTCGCATTCTGCCTGATGGCGCTAATGACGTGGTGTGGAGCTCGCCGACTGTTACCGCTTTCGCGATTGCGCCTGGACTTCAACCAGGCAGTGTGCTCATCGGCACGGCTGATAAAGGACGCATCTACTCGGTCACCAACGATGGTCGCGACACGCTGCTCCTGCAGTCTCCGGAAGGACAGATCTCATCCCTGCTCGTCAGAAATAACCAGGTCTTTGCTGCCGCGAGTAATCAGGGAAAGCTCTATCGCTTCGGCAACGAGCTGGTGAACGAAGGAACGTTTGAATCGCCCGTTCGCGATGCAAAGCTGACCGCCTCGTGGGGACGGATCTGGTGGCGCGGCGCCGGTACTGTTGAAGTGCAAACTCGCACCGGTAATGGCGAGCGCCCCGACGCTACGTGGAGCGATTGGAGCTCTGCGTATCGAAACCCGGAGGGCAATCAAATCTCGAGTCCGCGCGCACGCTTTATTCAGTGGCGCGCGACGCTTCGTGGTTCGGGAAATGATGCGCCGTCGTGGGTGGAAGACGTTAGTGTTGCTTATCTGCCCAGGAATGTCGCACCGGAAGTGCTTTCGATCACCGCGCTGCCGGTCGGAGTAGGTTTACAACAGATAGCGCAGGTGGGAGTTGATCCAAGCGTTGAAACGTCAGGGTTGGATCCATCGTTGTTTGGCCCAGTTGCACAAGTGCCGCCGCGGCGTTTTTACCAGCGTGGGGCGCGTTCGATTCAGTGGCAGGCGGAAGATCGCAATGGCGACACGCTGGAGTATGCGATCTACTACCGCGCGTTAAATGAGCAGACGTTCAGACTCTTGAAAGATAAACTGCGCGATAACTTCTACACCATCGATGGCGCGGCACTCGCGGATGGTCGCTACATCATCAAAGTCGTGGCGTCGGACGCTCCTGATAATCCGGCCGGGCAGAAGCTGACGGGCGAGCGCTTGAGCGAGCCGATCGATATCGACAACACTCCTCCGGTAGTGAAAGCAATGGGCCAACCGCAGTTGACCAGAGATACTATGCGAGCTGTTTTTTCGGCGGACGACGCGACCGGCAAGATCAAGAAGGCTGACGCGAGCTTTGACGGCGGCGCCTGGGTCCCGGTTTTTCCGGACGACGGCATTGCCGATAGCGGCCACGAGGTTTATTCAGTCGAGCTTGGCGGACTTGTTCCCGGTGAGCACACACTCTCACTTCGGGTGTTTGACACTAGCGGCAACATCGGCACGCTCAGCGTCACGGTGCGCCGCTAAAAGGCCCGATCACATGTGTCTTTTGTGCCTTTTTGTGGCTGATTTGCCTTCGTAGTACTGCACGATAAGGTGCGGCTAAATTCGAAACCGTGCGAATTTACGCCTGTTTTGTTAGACTTTTCGGGCAAAAGCATGTGGCACCTCTCTTGCAGCCTTGCTTGTCAGCGCGTCTCTTTCTCCCTCCTGCGCAAGGAAAACTTTGCACGAGGAGAAAAGGTTGAATGATTAAGTTAATGCGAGAACTTCTGGTCATAGCGATACTCGGCGTGACGTCCGTCGGGGCATTCGCGCAGCGCAAAGACCAGGATAAGCGACCGCCAAAAGAGCCGGCGAAGGTGATCACAAACGACCGGAAAGATCAGCGCCCGCCGCCGAAGAATACTAATCAGCCACCTCCCAAACAGGACAACCGGCGCCACCCTGATTAAAGCCGCCACAAAGAAGAAGGCAAAAGGCACAAACAGAAACCAATTGTTTTGTTTGTGCTTTTTTGTGTCCCCGTGTCTGTTAAGCTGTAGCGATACAGATGACAACGACGCGACCGTCTCCCTTATTGATCGTTCTGGCCTTCGCTGCGGTTTATCTCCTTTGGGGCTCAACTTACCTCGGCATCCGGTTCGCCATCGAAACCTTGCCGCCATTCCTCATGGCGGCGGCGCGTTATACGTCAGCCGGAGCCATCCTTTTCATCTGGGCCATTCTTAAACGCGAGCGGGTCCCACGGTCGGGTGCAGCATGGCGCAGGGCTTTCGTTGTGGGTGCATTGCTGCTGCTTTGCGGAAATGGTGGTGTGACCTGGGCAGAGAAATATATTCCCACAAGTTTGGCGGCGCTGCTGGTTGCCACTGAGCCGTCCCTCGTCGTGATGCTGGGCTGGGCCTTGAGCCGCAAGCGTCCGAATTCGAAAGTGCTGCTGGGTGTGCTGATTGGACTGGCAGGCGTTACGTTACTCGTAAGTGACGGGCTTAGCCGCGGCAACGGTAATTCGTTTTTGAGCCTCCTTGGTGGAGGTGCTGTCTTGCTGGCAGCGTTTGCCTGGGCGTCAGGTTCGGTCTATTCGAATCGACGCCCGATCGAAGCTTCGACGTCGATGTCGGCCGGAATGCAGATGCTCGCCGGCGGCAGCTTGCTATTCCTGCTGGCGTTGATCACGGGTGACTTGAAGCACCTGAATCTCAGCCAGGCGTCGTGGACTTCGATTGCCGCATTCTTTTACTTACTTGTGTTCGGCTCGCTAATTGGATTCACCGCGTATAGTTGGCTGCTGAACAATGTCACTCCAGCGCGTGCAGCGACCTATGGGTATGTGAACCCGGTGGTGGCCGTGTTTCTAGGTTGGCTGATTGCACATGAGTCGATCAATCTGCGAATGCTTTTGGCTACGGCTGTGATTGTTGGTTCAGTAGTTCTGATTACCACGTTCGGACGCGAGCAGACGAAGGCTTTACATGATTCAGAGTGTCCGACCGTGAGTTAGACAATCTTGTAAATCTTGTCTATGGCTCGCGCTAATAACAGTCCAGGGTTGTTTGACTCGATGCGATATCCATCTTCAACCCCCCAGATAGCGGAGAGTACTGCCTGAGCGTAAGACCATCTGAGCGCGCGCGTGTAGTCGAGCTGAAGTGAGTTCGTCAGGATTTCGAGCCGTCTCTTGATCGTCTCTTCACGCGCAAAGATCTCGGGTAACTCCATCGGATTACGGAGCAGTGCGCCAACTTCATACTCGAACTCACCCACAACGCCCTTCGGATCGATCGCTACCCAACCGCGCTGATGATCCAAGAGAACGTTGTAGTGTTGCAGGTCACCGTGCAGCAACATCTGTGTGCGTTGTGATGAAGCAAGATCTTGATACATGTCACCTGCTTTACGAACCAGTTCACGATCGATTTGCTCGTCATCACTTCGCAAATAACGCTCGAAAGACCCTCCCCAATCTGCAACTGCCGGACATACCGAAGGCGCATGATGCCCGGCCAACTTCCCGATCACTTCTGCCATGATCCTCGTGGCTTCTTCATCTTCACCACGCTTAACCACGTCTACCAACTGTTCGCCAGGCTCAAGTCGCTCCAGTAAGACTGCACCAACCGTAGATTCATAAACTCTCGCTGCACCCACGCCTGCATACGCCTTCAGTACCTCACCCGAATGCGACTCGTCACATGTTTGCTTTGTTATCTTGAGTACTACGCGCGTGCCCTCACGCACACCAAATCCAAGCAGCGATGACGGCGTCTCTCGCAGTTCATCGATCCGAGCGTTCCACTCGGCGGCTTTCGCCTGCACGCGCTCAAGAGGAGTATTCATGATATGTTTCGACAAGCATGACTCGTTCGGAGCAGCTTAACAAGCAGATTGTCCGCCTTGCACGCAGGGCTGATGTTCTCAACGCCATTAGCCGAAAGTATTGGAACGCGCGCCGGATCATCTTCGTCGCCGGTGCGTTTATGGCATTAGCCTTTTGCAGCTTTGCCGGTAACAAAGTGGCATGGTTTATAGCTGCCGTGCTCGTGATACTGTTCTCGATCGTGACTGTCTATCACAACAGAATTCGCGACAGTCTCACTCGAAACGCGGTTCTGATCCAAATCAAAGAAGTTCAAATCGCGCGCATTCAACTGGATTGGGATCGAATTCCGCCCGCAGATCCGCCAATAACTGCGCTCGGGGGCCATCCATTTGAAACCGATCTGGACATCACGGGGCCGCGTTCACTGCATTGTTTGATCGATTGTGCTGTTACTAAAGAAGGTAGCGAGAGGTTGAGATCGTGGCTACTCACCGCGCGACCTGACATGCACTCGATTGAATACCGGCAGGCTCTTGTTCGTGAGCTGAAGGACTGCTCTTTATTCCGCGACAAACTGCAACTGCTTTCAGCAGTGGCTCGTCTGAACACCGGACCGTCACGCTGGCGACGGGCTTCAAGACTCTGGGATTCGAAAATATTAGTCGACTGGCTTGAACGCGGCGAACATAAAGGCTCACTACTGCCGACAGTGATCTTTCTCGCGATTCTTGCCGCAATTAACATAGCCAGCATTTTGCTTGCCGCGTTTCACGTAATTCCGCAAATCTGGCCGCTCACCTTCCTGATTTACGCCGGCTCGATGATTCTCATGCAAGCGCGAGTTGCAACTGCGTGGGACGATCTATTTCAACTCGAAAAGGCACTGACTCATTTCAAAGCAGTGTTTGGTTATCTTGAGTCGCGCAGTTACGCGCGCACTCCGGGTTTGGCGAAGATCTGTGCCCCATTTCTGGATCAAAGCAAACGACCTTCACGTGAGATGAAGAGATTGGGCCGGTTGGCGGCGGCACTTGGTCTGCGCACCAATCCGATTCTGTGGCTGTTTGTTCACGTCCTGGTGCCCTGGGTTTTTTATTTCACGTATCGTCTCGAGCTGGTGAAGAAAGACATTGCGCACCTCCTGCCGCGCTGGCTCGATGCCTGGTACGAGCTCGAGGCCCTGAACTCGCTCGCGAATTTCGCTGATCTTAATCCGCATTACGCCTTTCCCGAGTTGACGGCAGGTGCAGATCGATTTACCGCTCGCAAACTCGGACATCCGCTACTCAAACCCGAGTCAAAGGTCTGCAATGATTTTGAGTTGAGCCACGCAGAGAGAATCGTGATTCTGACGGGCTCGAACATGGCGGGGAAGAGCACGTTCCTGCGGACGATCGGCACCAACCTCGCTCTCGCTTATGCCGGCGCGCCGGTCAATGCCGATAGTTTTCAGTCGTCGCTGTTCCGGCTCTTCACATGCATCAAGGTCAGCGACTCAGTCCACGACGGCCTCTCATATTTCTACGCTGAAGTGAAACGATTGCAGGCGCTGTTGCAGGCGGCGACAAAAGTCGCTGACTTACCGGTGTTGTTTCTGATCGACGAGATCTTCCGTGGCACGAACAGTCGCGAGCGTCTCATCGGCAGTCGATCTTATATACGTGCGTTGTCGGAGACTTCAGCGCTGGGCTTGATAGCCACACACGACCTCGAGCTCATCAAACTCGCCGATAAGATCGAAGGTGTAACAAATCGTCACTTCCGTGAAGAGGTGTACGATGGCCGCATGGTCTTTGATTATCGTCTACGACCCGGACCGTGTCCGACAACCAACGCGCTGACGATCATGCGCCTTGAAGGTCTGCCGGTGGAAACCTAAATCTATGGACAAATCAGGAGCCTGCCTATGAAGATACTGTTGTTACTATTCCTGCTATTAACAGTGAACGCAGAGATGAAAACCGCAAACGTGCGTTTCGACGTCACCTTTCCTCAGAGTGCGAGCAAGGAACCTCTGGATGGCCGACTGCTCCTCCTGATCTCCACCAATAAAGACGATGAGCCGCGCTTTCAAATCAGCGAAGATCTGACGACGCAGCAGGTGTTCGGCGTCGACGTCGGTGGTTGGAAGGCTGGCGAAACGAAGACTGTCGATCAGAACGCGTTTGGTTATCCCGTTCGTACTCTCGCGGAGATCAAGCCCGGTGAGTATTGGGTGCAGGCACTCCTCCATCGTTACGAAACCTTCAAGCGCGCCGATGGTCACACGGTAAAGTTGCCGATGGATCGTGGTGAAGGTCAGCAGTGGAGTCGCGCGCCCGGCAATCTGTACAGCACGCCCAAACTGATCCGAATCGACGCCAGCACGCAATCGATATCGATAGTGCTCGACAAAGTGATTCCGCCAATCGAGCCGCCGAAGGACACGAAGTACATCAAGCACATTAGGATTCAGAGTGAAAGGTTAACGAAGTTTTGGGGACGCTCGATGTATCTCGGCGCGCACGTCCTCTTGCCGGAAGGTTTTGACTCACATCCCGAAGCGCGTTATCCGCTCGTCGTCTTTCACGGCCACTTTCCCGCTGACTTCGACGGTTTTCGCGAGACTCCGCCCGATCCAAACCTTAAGCCTGATTACAGCGAACGCTTCAAGCTGGCCGGCTACAATCGCATTCAGCAGGAGCAGGCGTACCAGTTTTACAAAGACTGGACCGGCCCAGACTTTCCGCGCTTTCTGATCGTCGAGATTCAACACGCGAATCCTTACTACGACGATTCTTACGCCGTGAATTCTGCGAACCTTGGCCCATACGGCGACGCCATCACTTACGAATTGATTCCTGAAATCGAGAAACGCTTCCGCGGCATCGGGCAGGGATGGGCGCGCTTTCTGTACGGTGGGTCGACTGGCGGCTGGGAATCGATGGCCGTGCAGGTGTTTTACCCGGACGAGTACAACGGCTCGTGGGCAGCGTGTCCCGACCCGATCGATTTCCGCGCGTATACCGTCGTCAATATCTACGAGCATGAGAACGCCTACTACGCTGATTCGAAGTGGAAGCATATACCCCGGCCGGGCAAGCGAAATTATCTTGGCGAGTTGTCTGCGACAGTGGAAGACATGAACCACATGGAGCTTGCGCTCGGCACGAACAGTCGATCCGGCGGGCAGTGGGACATCTGGCAAGCCGTTTATTCCCCGGCCGGCAGCGATGGTTATCCGAAACCGATTTGGGACAAGTTGACAGGAAAGATCGATCGGTCGGTCGCCGAGTACTGGCGCGAGAATTACGATCTTGGTTACATCCTGAAACGCGATTGGGCGAAGCTTGGTCCGAAGCTCGAAGGCAAGCTGCACCTCTACGTTGGTGAAGCTGACAACTATTTTCTCAATAACGCAGTTTATCTGGTTGAGGATTTCCTGAAGACGACGAAGAATCCGTATTACGGCGGCGAGGTTGATTATGAGCCACGTGCGGAGCACTGCTGGAACGGCGATCACACGCGACCGAATGCGATCTCGCGTTTGCGTTATCACCAGTTCTTTGCGCCGAAGATAGTGGAGAGAATTTTGAAGAGCGCTCCGCCGGGCGCGGATCTAAAAAGCTGGCGCTACTAGTAACGCAGATTTTTCATGATTTCCGTGTGTGCTTCGAGGATGCCCGTGGCTTGTTCAGGATCCGGAGTAAGCGACCAATTGTCGTGGTCCCAGGTGCCGCCGAGTACGATCCCATCACGACGCGGAAACATGTAACCGCCGCTCAAGTAGCAATAATCGATCTCGGGTTGTGGCAGCAGTATTTCCAACTGACCACGTATCGGGCCGAGCTCTTCATCGCCAAAGAGCGCGCGTGAGCCGAGCCCGGTGCAGTTAAAGACGACGGGCTCAGGCAGTCGTGCGATCTCCTGGCGACTCTTGAACTCTTTCACTACTACTCTGCCGCCTGCGATGTAGAAGTCGCGGAGCAGCGCGCTGAGGTAGGTCGACGGCTCGATCAGCATCGTCGTGTATTGCCGCACGAAAGGAAAGCCGAAGTAGTTTTCAGGATCGCGATGAATCTCGATCTGCGGATAAAGATCGTTGCCGCCAGGCAGTTCCCGCCCGAGTGAGGCCTCCTGCCGCATGAGCTCGAAAGTCTCTATCCAGCGCACGCCGTACTCAGGTCCAACGAGCAACTGAAACGCCCTGTTTGAGATGTGACACGCCTGACGAAACTGTTCATTGAACTTTGGCGTCATGGTTTCGAAGACAGACGTCGGTGACCACGACGCGCCGGCGATGTTCGAAGTTGTATCAGGCGGGAGATCTTTCGCGTAGATCGTGACTGTGCCTGGACCATGCTGGAAACGGCGTTGCAAGAGACGCGCGGTCGAGAGTCCGCTGACGCCGCAGCCCAGCACGGCGAAGCGAGTTGGACGAGCATTCTTGCGCGCGATCAGAAAGTCGCGCGCCATATCGACTGCGAGCGAGGCAGTGCCCCACGAGAGCGTCACGCCCCCGCCGCCGTGCCCGTAGTTGTGGACGAGCAGTTTGTTGCCGAAGCGCTGCGCCTCGACTACGAAACCGCTCGGACGGTATGGTCTGAGTCCGACGACCTCGCGAATGATCCGATTGCGCGCCACCTTTACTGGTGCGAAGTGACGTTTGTTCTGAAAGCTGAGACTTGAGCGCGTCGCGATCAACGCGACACTCGTAGCTGCCGCGCCACGTAGAAAGTTTCGCCGGGTTATGAATGTGTCCACAGATTACGCAGATTACGCAGATTTACTGATCTGTGCAATCTGCGTAATCTGTGTTCATGGCTTCGTTTCCGGAATGGCTCGAGCCCATGGCCGCGACTCTGACGCAGGAACGCTTCAGCGGGCCGGAGTGGATCTTCGAGCGGAAGTTCGATGGCATCCGCTTGCTCGCTTATAAAAACGGCGACGAGGTTCAGTTATTTTCGCGCAACCATTTGCCGCAGGATCTTCCCGCCGTTCAGCACGCAATCGAGAGTCTTCCTCACGAAGAACTAATTCTCGACGGCGAGATCACCTGGCGCGGCGGTAAAGGCGCGTATCACGTATTTGACATTATGTGGATCGACGGCCGCAACGTGACCAAACTACCACTCGAAGAGCGTCGCGCTCTGCTGGCTGAGTTGCCACTCAAAGATCCGCTCCATCGCGTGGCTTTGATCGAAGATCCGGCTCCGTGGGAACGCGCGGAGAGGGACGGGTGGGAAGGCGTCATTGCGAAGCGGCGTGGATCGATCTACGAACATCGCCGCTCGAAAGAGTGGCTGAAGATGAAGTGCGAGCTGTCGCAGCAGTTTCTCGTGGGTGGTTTTACGGATCCGCAGGGCAAGCGCGTCGGCCTCGGCGCTCTTCTGGTTGGTCATTACAAAGACGGCGAGTTTGTTTTTGCAGGAAAGATCGGGACCGGCTTCGATACGCGAATGCTGCTAGGTCTTCGTGCGCAACTAGACAAACTCGAGATTGAGAGACCGCCGTTCACGAAAGCCAAGGGGCTGCCACGCCTGCGGGCCCACTGGGTGCGACCCGAGATATCAGTGCGGGTCGGCTTTATCGAATGGACCGTGCACGGCAAACTGCGGCACCCGCGTCTGCTCAGCGTCGTCGATTCAGCACAAGATGATCACGCATCCTGAAAAGGTTCTCTTTCCTGACGACGGGATCACGAAAGGCGAGCTTGCGTCGTACTACGAAGCGATTGCACCCATGATGCTGCCGCACTTACGCCGGCGGCCAGTCACGATGGAGCGCTTTCATCGCGGGATCGGAGCGCCAGGTTTCTTTCAGAAGGATGTCGTAAAGGGATTTCCTGAGTGGCTGCAGCGTGTGGAAGTGCCGAAGCATGGCGGCACCGTTCATCATCCGATTGCTAACGACACGCGCTCGCTACTCTGGCTTGCCAACCAGAACAGCATCACGATTCACGTTTGGCCGTCGCGCACGCCGAACTTATACAACCCTGATATCTGTATCTTCGATCTCGACCCGTCGCAGGAAGATGATCTCGAGCCCTGCGTAAGGCTGCATTGAACCTGCGACATCTGTTGAGTGAGCTTGGCCTGCCGAGTTGGATCAAAACGTCAGGCTCGAAAGGCTTTCACATCGCAGTTCCGCTGGACGGCAAGTCTGATTTTGGAGCAGTGGCGCGTTTCGCGCACCTCGTCGGGAAAGTTCTCGTTAGTCGTGATCCGGATCATCTGACACAGGAGTTCAGCAAAGTCGATCGTGGCGGCCGTATACTTGTCGATACTGGTCGCAACGGCTACAGTGCGACGTACGCCGCTACTTACACAGTGCGTGCAAAGCCGCGTGCGCCTGTATCTGCGCCATGCACCTGGGAGGAGTTGGAGCGAGGAGAGGTTGGCCCGCGAACATTTACCTTACGAACCATGGCCCAACCCACCGCTGATGTCGGCGACTTATGGGCCTCCATGCTTACGAAGAGGCGCTCGCTGAACCGCGCGCTCGAACGCGTTAAGAGATTATGTCTGTAAATTGTTGGGAGGTTGGTAATGATAGTAGAAGTGCGCAGTTACCGGATCAAACCTGGCAAGCGCGAGGAGTTCATTAAGTTGTTTGAATCTCGTGCTATTCCGGCTCTCCGCGCCTATGGCATGAAAGTCACTGGACCAATGCTCGACGTGGAAAACCCGAACAAGTTTGTTTTCCTACGCAGTTTTCCTTCACTGGAAGAACGTGAGCGCATGCGTGATGCGTTTTACGGTGGTGAGTTGTGGAAGAATGAACTGGAAGGTCTCGCGATGCCGCTGTTGGAGAGTTATGACGTAATACTCTGCGAAACGTCGCCAGGCCGCGTGTTTGAGGTTCAGTAAGCTTTCGGGTGTTTACCATCAGCCACACTATTTATCGGACTTACTGAATCACCGGCGAGTAACTTTTGCGGCACTTGTCGAAACTTATAACGGTTCAATGAGCGATCGAGATCAAACACCCAAACGATGTCGAAACAGTCTTCGGGCCAATTCTGCGGCGCGATTTTCTTATCACCGATGATGTAAGAGGCTATCTCTGGAATGTACTCGCGCTGCCAGCAGATTAGTACTACTCCTTCACGAAGGAAGACTTCTTCGAGCATGTCTTCGTAGTCATTCCTGGCGAAGTTTGAGTTGAGTCTGATCTCCAGTTTCTCAGCCAGCGGCGTGATTGTTTCGATTGGTCGTTTGCTGCCTTTGCGCCGCAAGGGTTTCGATGCGTAGAGGAACTGCGGTTGAGCTAGCGAGGGATGTTGGAGGCGGCCATTCGGCGGTGCCAGGAGATTTGCTAGAGCACCTGCTCTTTGCCAGCCGCGAATCTCCAGTGACTCTTTACTGCGTTCACCTTCGCGCGTAACACCGTACGGCGCAGAATCCTTGGCCGGCTTCTCCGCGTGACGTATCAACAAGATCTTCGTCGCACGTTTGCTCTTCGTCTTTTTTGGTTTCATTTAGAGGATTATTAACCAGTAGCGGGGATGAGCGTCAATTGAATTCGCGTTGGGAAGGTGTTGAAAGAACGGGCGACTGCCGTCGCCCGTCTGTAAACCTGGTGCCCGCTAGTAGATTCGAACTACTGACCCCTCGCGTGTGAAGCGAGTGCTCTACCGCTGAGCCAAGCGGGCAGATATTTTCGTTAAAAGTATGCTACACCGGCAGTTGCTTATTTTGCAATCATTTACGGGCATGCTTTTTGGCGCTCCCATCGCTCCGAACGCCCTCAGCACCACCCTGAGCCGTCAAGATCCCGTCAACGTTGCTCATCGCTTGTGTAGCTAGTATACGGCCCTTGTCGGCGCGTTTAAGGTACACCCGAGCATGGTGGGAATCGACTAGTACAACGGATGTGCCAGGCGAATTTCGTTAGGAATTTCGATGGAAGAGTCTTTGAGTCAGGGCGAGTTCACCAAGTGACTGCTCTTATTTGTCGGCAATCACATACAGGTATGGGTTTCGCAGACAGTTTTACGTAGTGGTTCACAACAGCTGATGAGTTCGCCCCCACAAACTCGTTGTATTACGCAACAGCCTACCTACTCCGCAGGCGACTCTTCGACCTTTACATGAAGCGGAAGTTCGAAACCAGGAAAATCTATTTTGAGTTTTTTCGAGGGCTAGAAATCATCTCAAAATCAGGCCACAAGTGATTGACTCCAAATCACTTGATTGAGTTCTCAGGATTCTCGGGAATATCTTAGATTTTCTTGATTATCAAGATGTTGAGGAGCAAAGACTTACAGCTAAATTCGATCGCGATTTCCAACATTATCTTGTCTGCTCGCCTGATTTGTGTTCTTGATTTTGTTTTCGCCGACCAACTCCTACCGAACGGGACCGTATGGCTCGCAGCTTGCTCGCACACAATCGATCTCCGTTTGTTGTTCTTCTTCTCGATCTATATCCGTTTATGCAACGTTATCGGATGCCTGTCCGATTCTGGCTTGCTTTACCGAATATGCCGAAAGCAAAGTTGTATTAGTTAGCAGATTCGGGCAAAATCCAGCCGCGATCTCACGATCACGACTCACATAAGAGGTACGATATGAACGTAGTATCAGTTATCAACTATAAGGGTGGCGTTGGAAAGACCACTACGACTGCAAACCTCGCAGCAGAATTGGCGTGGCGCGGAAAAAGGGTTTTACTCCTCGATCTTGACGCTCAAGCGAGCCTTACATTTTCGTTTGTTCGGCCTGATTATTGGCAGGATCATCTTGCCACTGACAAAACTATCAAGTCTTGGTTTGACTCGTTTTCGTCGGGTGCTCCTGTATCGTAGACTCGCTGATCTTGCAACCCTCGACGGTAAAGGGCCGAATAAAGGGGTCGGGCGAACTTCACTTGATACCTTCTCACCTCGGGTTGATAAATGTTGATTTAGAATTGGCGACAGAGTTAGGAGGTGCGACCCTAAAGCAAGCGAAAGCTAATTTCTTGAAAGTTCATCGGCGCCTTCTGGAGGGTATTAAGCGGATAGACACGGGTCGCTTCGACTTGGTGCTAATCGATTGTCCCCCTAACTTCAACATAGCAACCAAGACAGCAATTGTGGCGAGCGATCGCATTTTGATCCCGGCAAAACCTGATTATCTCTCGACGCTCGGTATTGACTATCTGATCCGGAATCTTAACCAACTCATCAGCGACTATAACGAATATGCGAACTTGAATAGTGATGGTCAGGAAGAGACAATCGAACCCGAAATCATGGGTGTAGTTTTTACGATGATTCAAATCCGTAATGGCGAACCCATTTCGGCCCAACGACCGTACATCGCGCAAACCAAGAGCTTGGGAGTCCCTGTGTTTGACTCGTGGATTCGAGAAAACAAGACATTGTTTTCTGACGCTCCTGAATACGGCGTGCCAGTTGTGTTGAATGTCTATAGTGGCGAGACTTATACAGGAGTCGTAAGCGAACTCGAGGGGTTTGTATCCGAGTTCGAAGGCCTCCTAGGATTGTGATGAGAATGAACTCAACCGACTCTTTACAAGCCACAGTCGCGCTTTTAAGAGATCTGTGCCGCCAACTGCAATCGCTCTCGGACGACCAAATTGCTCAAGTGCTGGACGGACACGCCCGGCTTGAAGTGCGAGTTAAAGCACGTAAAAAGCTGCAGACTTCAAAAAGGGCACAGCTAACCCATGAAGAACTGCTTGACTTGGCAGCGACTCTGAGAACGTCCCAGACTAGGGAAGAAGGAAACAGTTTTTTGGATCAGAAAATTGGTTCGAAGGAAGATGCAACGCGGCTTGCGAGAGTTCTCGACATGCCAGTTCAGAAAACGGACACGATTGAACAAATACGAGCGCGCATCATTGAATCCACAATTGGCTTTCGAATTCGGTCGGCGGCCGTCCAAGGGATCCTCCCAGGGGCACCTGAAAGATCTCAAACCAAGTGATAACCTCCTGAAAGCCTCATCTCTTACTGATCAAAGCCTTATCTGAAGGTTAAAACGCTAGCTGGTCTTGCCGCGGCGTTGATTCCATATTCGCTTCATTGAAGGTTATTGTGGATTCACTATTTTCTAACCAAGGTTCTTTACTGTAACGGGAACCTGTGTTGGGACAGGAGCCGCGGATAGACGCGTCATCGTTGAGGTCATCTCAATTTCTTGTACTGGGGCTTGGGGGCTTGCCTTCCCTCCTCGGTCACGGAGTTGAAGAGCGAACGCAACGCGTTGTTCTGGCGTGAATATTTGAGTAGGCGGGTAGTCGCAGATTTCTTCATAATTCAACTCTACAGTCCAGAGATCATCTTCAACTAGTCCAGCCTCAAGAGGCTTTCTTAAGCCATAACTCCTAATTCGCAAGGGATACGATGGGTGAGCGCCACGTGAGCCTCTGACCGCGTCGGCGTCAGGTGTCGGCTTCAGCCTGAGGTCAACACGTCTGCAGCCCTAAACATTCGTGAACGCGCTATTGACGGGTGAGTCCCAAGAGACAGCAATATCGCAAACCGGATCCTCCGCATCTGCCAACCAATCGGCTGGTATCGGCACGATGACCCGAGCGCTGTCGCCCTTATTGGCGAGTACCCCCTGCCATACAAAGATGGCTCTCTCAGGATCAGGTTTGGAAAGTCTATCGCTTGAAGCGCGACCTAATCCGAGAGTGCGAGCAGCCGCTTCTTTAAAACGATCTGGTAGCGAAATAGCATCAGCCGTTAACGCGAGGAAGGCCTTAACCGTTACACCGAATGGAGAACTGCCTGTGGGGCAAACGCGTTGCAATAGAGAAAGTGCAAATGCACATTCGCGACTTAGGATTGGTGCCGCGTGAGATGTTCCTAATCGGTCTTCCCATAGGCCAGATGGAGAAAGTCCCCATACGCCGAGTGCAGGGGAATAACCATAAACTGAATTGCAGTTGCCGCCGTGTGCTGAGAAGTCGGGACCCGGCACATCTGCAAGTGCGGGTCCAACCTTGCAAAACGGACTTGGAGCAAACGGTGTGTCTGCGACTCCTCCGAGAATGGTCCATTCCCGGACAAACGATCCACATTTCAGGGTATTGAAACCCATTGCCCAATGTCCTAGGCCCCACGAAGGATCTTGCCAATGATCGGCATAAGACGGGTTCGGCAGAACACCAGGTCGAGAATTTCCGGCTGCAACTACTACTAATAAGTCCCTAGCGAAAATCAAGTTATCTAAGTCCTGCGTCACGAGAAGCCGCTGCGTTCGGTCGACAGTTGGGCGAAGATTGAGGGCATCAAAGTCGCCAAAAGATAGGTTAAAAGTGCGCACATCGGGGTAATTGGCAGCCACTATTTCAATTGCATTCACTACGATTTTCGTCTCAACATGATCCGCGTCGCGCGCGACTACCACATCCAAAAACCGGCACTCTGGCTGTGGCGGATTGTTAATCGGATCTGGTGGGTCGCCAAAGACAACGCGAGAAGTTACAAACGTTCCATGATTGTCAAAGCCGTCTTGGCTTTGAGGATGAACGAACTTACCCCGACGATACGTTTCAAGTTGGGCATGATTTTGAGCGACACCGGTGTCGACCACCGCAACGACTGGCATGGCAGACACAGGTCTCGAGGAAACAGCAGCTCGGACGGCAGGTTTCTTTCCAGACGTACTCCTCAAAGCAAACGTAGGCGACAGTAAAGGTCCATGGAGGGCCTGTACACTGAAAAAATCTTTTACGATTCGTGTTATCGTTCGCGCCACGAGCTTGGCTCGTATCCAAGCGCGACCAGAGAAGTCTGTTCCACTTGCAAGAATAGCCTCTCCGTCAGCTCGCCGAAGTTGTTCTGCGATCACGTTAAGAACTAAGGCACCATCGGCACGCGAGAGTACAGGCTGGAGCTCGACTATAGTCTCATGTGTTCCTCTTTTAACTGACGCCAGCCAATCGTCATCAGCACGTAATTCGGGTGGAATAACGTCGAAGTCTGCGACGAAAGCCCAGCGAGACTGCTCCACCTTTCCTAATTCTGGTAGGTTGGATGCTAACGACTCCAACCGTTCGAACCGCTCAGGGGTCGCGTGAACAATGGCTCCTTGGTCGGTAACGGAAATGACGTCGAGACCAAGGCGGCTTAGCACTCTTGAATCTTTACCCGCATAGTCTACTGGCTCGTCGAAATGTCCTGACGGTGCCTTGCGTTTGTCTTTTGAGAGTTTAGGAACGGTTTTTTCTGGACGCGCGATCAAGAAGTATCTTTGCCCGCGTAAAGGATCTGAAGATTCTTCTATAGTTCTCCTTGTGCGAGAGAGCGCCTTACTCAGATTGCGCCGTTTGGAACCCCAGTCGATTTCTCCTAGTTTTAAGAGACTGCCGCCTCCCTCGCGCTGTGTGTGCGAAAGTTCGTGCTGCTCATTGAGGTAAAAGTGTTTAGGTTCGACGCGCTTTGCCATGTTTTGCACTGAAGCGTTTGAGGAGTTCACTTCTGCGGCGGTCTATAGCCCACTTCTCAACGTCGGCATAGCTTCGAAGTTTTGAAGGAATTGGGCTGCGTGTGTTTTCAAAGCGTGTAAGAAATCGTCGCAAATCAGCTCTACTTGGCAACGGAAACTCGACAGAGAGGTCAAATCGACGCCAGATGGCGCGATCCAGGGAATCGGGTACATTAGTAGCGGCAATGACGATTCCAGAAGGCATAGTGTGATCAAGTTCTTGAAGTAACGATATTACGACACGATCTAACTCGCCCACGTCATCAGAACGCCCCCTTGTTCTGGCAACAGCGTCAAACTCGTCCAATAAGAGGATACATGGAGTAGCCTCAGCAAAACGGAACACGCTGCGCAGATTCGCGCCAGTTTGGCCTAAGTATGCTCCTACCACGCTGCTAAAACGCACCGTGAAGACAGGAAGCTTCATCAGCGTTCCTAAGCTACGAGCGGCCAAGGTCTTGCCACAGCCAGGAGGTCCAAAGAAGATTGCTTTAACACGCCGCGTAAGACCGGCTTTCAACAGTTTATCTTGATACTTCCATTCCGCTGCGAACTCTTTCAGCTCATGCCGTGCGTGTGAGGTGAGAACGACATCCTCCAGTGGTGGTCCAAGGCGTTCTTGAATCATGGATGAGACAACGTCAATTGAAGGTACCGTGATGCCAGCACCGTTGGCTCCATTTGTCTTTAGGGCACCCCGTAACAACGCAGCAGCAGAGCGGTGACCACTCCGCTCTTCCTTTTCAATCAACGTCTCAGCAACTTCTTTTGCGGAACGCAGATCGTTAGTACCGATTGCTCTGAACAGCTTGCTTAAAACAAGTGAAGATGGCATGCAATCCAATCCTGATGTCTTATTTGCCTCAGTTCAGCATGCTAGCAATGACATTATCAAAATGGCAACTGTCACTAGGGTTAATGCAAACTTGTTTTTCCCAAGGGCGTCATCACGGGGTAAGACGTAGCAGGAGGCAATCTATGCCCGCTGTGGATTCAGGAGATACTACTGCCTCTCGCGTCCTCTAATTCGTCACTATCCTCGAACCGTCCGATGATCTCGCGGTCCGGTTCAAGCCATAGGAACAATAAAATATCTACACCAGCAGTTGCTTATTTGCAATTATTTACGGGCATGCTTTTTGGCGCTCACATCACTCCGAACGCCGTCAACGCCACCCTGATCCGTCAAGATCTCGTCAGCGTTGTCGAGCGCCTGCATACTAACGATCCGGCCTTCGTCGGTGGGATGAATGTAGTTTGAAAAGCTCTCAAGGGTCTTGTGGCCGCTGTATTTCATCACGGTGCCCACATCGTTACCAGTGACTTTCATAAGGTGAGTGATGAAGGTGTGTCGAAGACTGTGGCACGTCCATCCATTCGCTTGCCCATAATTGAGCTTAGCCAGGCGGGCAGCCCTGAGGCAGGCCCGAGCTATGGTGTTATCGAACGTCGCCATTGTCGCTCGAGCGAACACGAAGGCGCTGCCGCTGAGGTTCGTGTCAGTACTGAGCGATTCAGACTTGGTAAGTCCCTGTCGAACGCGAGCGCGGATGACTCGTTCGATTCCTTTGCTGAGCGGCACGTCGCGCTCATTCTCGGTCTTACTCGCGTACAGCCTGACGGTGCGCTTTTTCCAATTAAACTGATCCAGCTTCATCCGCAGCACTTCATTAAGACGTCCGCCAGTGAGCCGAAGCAACACCACCGCGTCAGCCGCATCGCGCCACAGAGCCGCACGCTGTTCTTTGCGCGAATTAAACTTGTGCCCTGCCGGCGGGTTAAGAAGAATTTCGACAAGGGCTTTGTACTCCCATTCCTCAACCACGCGCCGCTCAAACTCAGTCTTACGTGTCACTTTGAGCTTGGGCCGTAGCCAGTTGATGAGGTCTGGCTTTGCCTCCTGAGCTGCTTTCAACATCCCTTGCACGCGACCGACAAACACCGCGGCACTGTTCTGACTGATCGTAGGTTTAAAGCGAAGGCGCTGATAAAACTCACGTAGGTCTGTCTCAGTGCACTCTCTTATCAAGCGCGTTGGGCCAAACTCATTGACAAAGTCCTGGAGCACTTTGCAGTTTGAGTTGACGTTGTGATGATACTGACGTGCCTTATCCCTGGCGCGGACTTCGAGCTTGCGTCGATAGATGTTGAGAGCCTCTTGCGCTGTTGTTGGCTTGCAGCGAACCTCACCACGAATTACGGCGTCCACGTCTGCGATCGCCTGATTGAGGTCCTGTTCAGCCTCACTAGACGTAGCAAAGCCACGAGCGCGAAGCTGTTTGCCCTTGTACTCGCGACGGTATCCGTAGCGAGTCTGACCCTTCGCTTCGTGGGTGTAGAGGTATGGATTAGTCTTCTTTGCCATCGTGGTCCATCTGAGTAAGCCGGTCTGTTGGGACTATTATGTAGTTAATTGTGGTTGCTTTGCCCCTCTTACTTTCAGCTTTCCTTCTGCGAATGCCTCTACTTCATCAAGGATGTAGCGGTAGGTCCGCCCGTGCTTTACACGAGTGAGCACGTGAGTGCCAGCTTTACCGGCGCGGATGGTTGATGGTGCGAGGCCGGTGATCTCGTGCACCTTTCGGGTCGTGATCTTTTTTCTAATCATCGTTGTTCCAACTCTCCATGTATGCGCGGTTGAAAGGGCGATAAGGAAGTCTCATGACTTCGCTAGCTGGGACGCCCTTCGAACCGCATCGGTCTGGGTTTCATTCTGAGGAGTGGAGCAAGGGCACGCTGAACTTTCACCACTGGCTACGTGGCACCTGCTGTGCCATCTCACTTGGGCTGGCCTTTATATAAGTCCGAGTCCGTATTATCTCGAAAGGCTTACTTAGGACAGCCTGGTTGGGTGAACCATCGGCCAAGGCTTGTTGGCAATTGCCGACAGGCTTTACGGTAAAACAACGGCGAATGCCAACAGGCTGCTTCGCCCAACCGATCTCAAATGCCGCCGGCCAAAGAGACAAGTTGTCGTCGGCGGTTCGTTTTTATTAGCCGTTAGCCGCTCAGATTTTCGCTAGTCAAGGGTCGATCGTTCGGATATTCGAACAGTACCCCTTTTTTCGACTACCCGATACGAACAGTAGAGCGTTGTTGTCGGGCTCCCCGCCGGTTTAAAGCTCGACTGACGCAAGGTGAAAACTTCGGGCGAGCAGCTAATCAGTGGCTTTCATTCGTTGCGCTTCAATCGACGCGTAAACTTTCACGGCACATCGTGTGCCGTGTTGAGAAAGGCTCCTAGACTAACCGGCAAGAGATTTGTGTTGGCTTATGATTTATTAAGAAAAACGCCCAAAATTTCGCAATGGACCTCAAGAAGTCTTATTGTCAACGCTCATTCGTCGCGTCTCAATCATTGGTTTCAGCCGCTGAACTGTTAGATCAAAAATCAAGTTGTTTCCGATTTCTAACACCCCCTCGCGTTAGTTTGAATCACGATGCGGATCTCTCGGCCGTACCATCTGACCTTTCAACTCTCTTTAGTGCTTGACTAACGCAATTGAATGACCTCCGCTACACCGGCGGATCTGGTTGTAGAAGCTGGGTTTTATTATGAATGGACCACTTCAAGATCGGCCCTTGCAAGAAAACTGACTAACTACCAAACCGTTCCTGATAGCTCGATCCCCTCGCGACAGTTACCTCATGGCACAACTCTTGTAGGCGATCTGATCAGGTCTTTTGATCTACGCCCCTACTCACAAATAACAAGTGCGGTCCAACACTGGATTCGCATACTTTGAAACATCGAACCCAGAAAACATTCCACTGGAAACTTTGAGAAGCGAGTTTCCAGTTGTTTTCAGCAGAACTGTTTCTGGTCCATCAACTTAGACAGGAAGATGGGCCAACAAAAGAATCAAGCAGCGCTGGAATATTAAAGAGGCGCTTGATGAACAACCAAATCGTAAAGCGAAAGGTTTACTATGGAACTCCCAAACCCGATATCACCCCGCGTACAGCAACCCATCATCTCGTGGGAAGAACAACTCCACGATCACAATCAGAAGATCGAAGAGTATCTCCAGAATCGCGTCTTCCGCGGATGCACCTACGAATCAACAGTCAAGTCAGCGAGAACTGTACTGAAGCGTCTCTTCGATCTGGTACCGATCCCGGATCCTAATCACCCGGATGGACATCGCCACATACTCGTGTGGGAGTTCCTGGATCCGGTGCGCGGATCGTCGCGGTTCGGTGTACTGATGTCATCGTTGTTACAGGGCAATCTAGCGTACGGAACCAGGCGCAGGTATCTCACCGAGTTGCGAGCTTTCTGCGACTTCGTCGTCGCTAAGCCTAATATCCCGGGCAGCAACCTCACCATTATTGAAAAGTATGGTCCGATCGCACTCCCGTTTACCAAATACGATTTACCAGTGCATGCGCAGGACAGGCCCACCAAACCTCGTTACGCCTTATCCGCAGAAGTGCGTGACCAGTTCTATGAGTTCCTGCGCACCGAACACCTGCCGAACCATCCAGTGCCTCACCTGGGGGCTCAGGACTATGTGGCCATTATTCTGCAAACCGAGATTGGCGCGCGTACCAGTGAGCTTCTGGGGATACGGTCGAGTGGAGCAAGTTGCGACATAGATTGGCAGGCCGGTCGTGTGCGTCTCTTTGGCAAAGCAAAAGCATTTAGCGGTAAGCGTGTGCGAACCGTTCCGCTCACGGCGTTTGCAATGGAGGTGCTGCGTGTCTTTGAGAAAATCTTCAAACCAATGTTCCCACGGCGGGGTGATGAATCTGAATATCTCTTTCTAGACAAAGATGGAGACCCGCTGATGGATCACCAATACATCTACAATTTTAGGAAAATCGTTGAACTAGCTCGGGAGGCTGGCGTGCCCCTACCTGAAGACCTGCGTCCTCACGACCTGCGACGCACCTGCGCAACACTTGCGCTCGAACAAAATCCACTAGAGTACCGGAAAGTTCTCAGAAAACTGGGCCACACGTATCCCAGCTCAGCCGCGCCTTACCTTATTGCAACGGACGCCGATGTTGAGGATGAACAGGGCGATCTCATCGACATTTTTATCGATCCAGACATGGAGAAACGAGGAACAAAGTAATGCCTACTAATTGGAAGTTGCGAGAGTTATTGAAAGAGCGTGGGGTCAAGAGCGCATCGGAAATCAGCCGAAGCCTTCAGGAGATCGGCTACCAATTATCGGTACAGGCGGTATGCGACCTCCTGAATCGCCCGCCAAAGATGATCCGCCTCGAAACGATCGAGGCAATCTGTAACGCGTTCTACATTCCGCTGAGCGAGTTCCTGGAAGTGTTACCGATGGCATCGCAGAAGCCTCAAAAAAGGATGCGAACTCTACAAAGTGCGCAGCGAGTACAGAAGCGCGGGGTTGGTCCAAGTATCGGAACAATAGATTATGCCGGCTTCTATCCGGATGCGCGGAAGTTTTCATCAGGGTCAACAAAGGTGTGAAGAAAGATGCAAAGAGGACGTTCTATAATCTGTGAAGAGTGTAAGTTGCCGCGAAAAAGCAGACGGTGGTTCGACGTATGCGACCTGTGTGTACGCAAGCTTCCGAAAGTGAAATGCGGTGGGTGTCCAACAAAAGTCCGCAGACTACAACCAGACTCTCCATTTTGTCTGCCCTGCTCTAAAAGACTGTCTAAGGTAAAGATTGCTTGTGAAAAGTGTGGGCTGGCTGATTATCCTCGTATCAGCTACCCCGGCCATTGTGGCAAGTGTTACCTCAATGCGATCCATAGAAAAAATCTGAAGTTGCGCCTTCGGAAGTTAGTATGTTCCGCTTGTGGGCTCACGAAGACCTCTCTCCCTAATGCTGAAATGATCTGTAAAACGTGCTACGAGAAGCGTCGCAGGAGTAAAGGGACATGCACAGTCACCGGATGTAGAGGGTCAACCCTCCACAAGAAATTGCAGCTCTGTATTTATCATAACCAGGATCGCCGCGCACCAAAGCTACTGAGTACGTACATTAAGAGCTACGACTCGCCGTTTCCGCAGAACGTCCGCTATTTCGTGACTCTAACCGCGAAGTTAGGGTTAGCTAACTGCGATGTCGAGGAAAGAAGCGTGCGGGCCAGAGACCTGTGTAAGTATCGCGCTATCGGTGAATATCTCAAGAGCCTCGAACTTCCTGAAATACTCACGTGGGAGGCAATTCACGAAGCGTTGCCAAAACTCAGTAAACTCAGCAAACGAGGACGAACCAGGTCCAGGTGGATTCGCTCGGGCTTGTTAGAGTTGGGTAACTATATTCTGCCTGAGCAGCTCGCGCCGTACCAACGTGAACGCCTAATGGAAAAGTGTCTGAGGTCAACGCCCGTGATGTTCGTTGAGCACGTAACTGCCTTCGAGAAGTGGGCATCGAAAGGGATGATAAATCCAAAGCTCGATATAAATCTGAATGAAACGCCTCTTGCCAATACAACTGAATACACACAAAAAACTGTTAAGGCTGTAATCAGGTTCCTTGAGTGGTGCGTCAAGCGCGACATCTGCTCACTCGCCAACATCACCGAGAACACGGCAGCAAGTTACAAAGAAACTCTCTTCTGGCAACTGGAGTGCAGCGCGTGTCGAAAACGAATCCCGTTAGAGGTCGCTAAGACCAATGAGATTTGTAGTAATCAGGAATGCCAGGCGATCAATTCGTACGTAAAAATCAGAAGGTTGGCGCGTGCCTCAGTTAATCAATACACAGTGAATCTTCGTACGTTCTTCAACTGGGCACAGCTACGTGATTTAGTCGCGGAAAATCCGTTTCCTTATAACAGCGAGAAGATCCGAAGAAGCTTCACGGTAATGAATAAACGTGGGCAGATGGTTGAGATCGCAGCGTCTATCAGGCGGTACGACGATAGAGTTGTCGAACGCTTCTTTAGTTATATGGCTTCGCCTGCCGCTGATCCTGAAGAGGCGTTGATATTGTATTTGATCTTCTTTCACCTGCTTACTGTGACAGAGATCCGCAACGCAAAAATACCATCGCTGGTGGCGGCGGCGCAGAATCCAACAGGTGAATGCGACCGCGCGAGAGATTTCGAGTATTTGCTCCTCCCAGTTCGCGAACCGAGTCGGGGGCGACAGTCACCGAGACGTGAGGGACCAATAATGAAGTATGCGAAAAAGGCAGCATGGTGGCTCCGTCCTCTGTTAGAGCGTTATTTCGAGAAGCGAAAACGTATCGGTGTCTCTGAATACCTATTCGTTGGGCGCTATCAGATGACACAAAACAGACCAGTTGGCGACACACAAATCCTCGATCTGCTACAACGAGCTTCACAGCGTGTATTGGATGGGGTGGTTAACCCGCGGGACCTACGTAATACTGCAGCCGCGCTTACGGCCGACAGATCCAAGCGCCGCGGCGCGATTCTTACAAAGCTTGGTTACACACGTGGATGGGCCACTCGATTCAACTATCTGGAAACTTTTCTACTGGAGCCTAAGACGACACCGAGACGAAAAACCAAACAGCGCCAGCCCCCAGCGGGGGCGTAGCGAAGTGAGCGGTGCGAGGTGCGCCGAGCGCGCGAGCGAAGCGGGCGCAAGGGGGAGAATCAATAAAGTAGCGGGCGTTTGATAACAGCGATTCTGTTCGGGAGCGCCGCCAGGCGCTGTAGTTGGGAGAACAGAATCTTCTGTTATCAGATGACCGTCCGATTTGAGGCTCTTTTTTGCCGAAACGCTTTTGTTTCGAGGACAGTCGCAGATGCTCCTTCTGCGAAGTCCGAGAAACTAAACGATGTGAGACGAGTAGGTGGCAGTATAAACCGAAGTGCCAAGTCCTCACCTGGAGGACTTGGCCTTTCGGTTGGGCGAGACATTCAGCCTTCGATTTAGATCGCCATCCTATTCCTTACTATGGGTCGATTTGAGTGGCTGGAAGGAAGATCTAGGAGAGACAAACGTAGTGCTGCAATGAACCGGGTCGCACTCTGCTAGCGAAACTGTTTTATTAGCTGCGGGGCTTTCGTCGACGTTCAACGATGTGCTGGTAACGTTCTATATCCTCTGGTTCATAGAACTTTTCACTCCCACATTTATCGCACCGATGCTGATATGTTTGGCGAATTCTCGCTTGGCCGTGCGACGGATCGTAGAAGAGGGCTTGCCTAGTTTTGCAGTCGGGACACGTTACGACAAAGTACCATTGGAAGGGCTTACAAGCAGATAACAACATAGGGGAAAGCTGGCGAAATTTTGTTTAGGGAAAGTAGGGGCCAGCATAACGGCTTGTAGTTTATTCAGACTCGCCGTGTCAATGCTCAAACGTACTGAAGGGACGTGAACTTCGGATGGGAGTTCAGTAGAGAAAGTTGTCAGGCTTTTGGTCGGATTCTTAACACTAAAAATTTTCGCCGCACTGCGCCATAGGCGCAGTTGCGGCGTGGACCAAAAGCCAGCCGAGTGCTATCGCACTCGCCTGGCTGTTCCTTCTCAGGGGAAACTTCATTGTGGCGCTACGCACACTCTCTACTCTTGGCGCCCGCTATAGCGGTGCGCACATGTGGTGAGAGCACTATGCGATGAGCAAGGTGGTGAGGCCATCAGCGCCCGATGCCCGGCGCCTTACGCGCCATCTCGGCGGTACGCGTGAGGCTATCTGAATGTCAGATCTCACGAATTGTCTCGGCGTAAAGCTGGTCTTCGATTGCTGCCAGCAGAATGCGCTTCAATAAGACATCAATCGACACGCCAAGCTTTTCCGCCCACTGTTGCAGGAAGACTCGATCTCGTGGCCGAATTTCCCCAGGAGTTACTTCTACTGTAGCGTAAGGCGTTTCAGCGTGAGTGCTCGTGATAACATTATTCCGCATGGCTTCTCTTGTTTGTTCGTTCATTTGGAACTGCTTTCCTCTTTGAGGCTTTGTTTGACTTTTGAGGCTTGACCTTTTGCTTTGCTTCGTACTGTTCGATCAGACCAGCCTCCGTTCGCAGCACAGTCCGAAATTGCTCTAACTGCTTAATCAGCAGATCAATCTTCCTCAAGCTCTCACGCCGTGCGCGAAGAGTACCGAGAAAAAACTCGAGCTGGATACGACGCCGACAATCAGCCATCGTTAACATACAATGGCCCCACTTATACTCTCCGCCTCGGCTTGATTCGACCTCAGTAAGAATGTAGGACGTGTGCCCCGTCGAAATTGAAGCTAAGAACCCTCTTTTGCGATAACCAAATGTGGACATAGCGACCTCCTTCAGATCGCTAACTGTTAGCCGCTCCATTTTTCGTCTGCGGTTTTCGCGTATTGTCGAACACAGCCGGTTGGGTTTCGCGGGAATGACTTCGGCAGCTACCTGGCACAGCGAAGAGACTCAAAGCTTATGCTCGAGCCTAAGTTTCGATAGCTTCTTGCGGCAACTCAGACTCAAATTGGAAACCTAGCATCTGATGTCTTTCTGAGCTTCCAACAGAGTTTTTGGCAGGTTTACTTTTTGGCCTTTATGGCCGGCAGTTCCCATAGACGTGAGTTAGTCCAACACATCAGTCTCCATCAACAGGCGAAGCAATAGAGCGCGTTCTTTATCTCATCTTCCGTCAGGCATCTCAACAAATCGCCGTAATCGGTGATGTATTTCATCTCGAACTCTACGAAATACCGCTAACCGTTCTTCTTCGTCAGCGCCCGCTTTCGCCGGATCCAAGAACTCTGGTCGGCACATGATTCTAATTTTTTAGATGTCTCTAGAGCGGTTTTTGTTTTGGACTATGTTATCAAGGAGGTTGACTCAATAAGTTGCTGAGACTAAACTTACGGCGCCCAGATGCCTTACCTGGGTTCGTTCAAACCTCATTTCTAGGAGATGTTGTCATGAGCCTTAAATCAACAGCCCCAACTTTATCAAGGGTTCTCAGCGCGTTGCCGGCTAGTCGAATGAAAATCCTGTATGAGTATGCCCAAAAGCATGCTTTCCATCGTGGTCGGCAATGGTTCGGTGTCGGAATGCGAGTCTCCAATGGAAAAGCTTTGGGATCTGAATCTGGTGCCGCGTGTCCAGTAGCAGCTGCGTTTCACGTAAAGCGCGATACTTCAAGTGCAGGTTGGTTTAGCGCAAGGTTAGACGAAAATTTGCTTGCGGCTATCAAGCATATTGTCGTTGCGGCCGGGCGAAGTGAGGATGGTATGGAAGAGTACTTGAAAGAACTTGAAAATACTGACCCAGTGGAACTGCACCAGTTTGTTGAACACCAGTATCGAACGCTCACTTCGCAAAGTACGAAGCCAAGATCGACAAAATCAAAATCGCGTAAGACATAACGCAGTTACACACACACGCGCTAGAACTACAGATCTTCCTGTCCTTATGGAAAATGCAATTTACATCGAGCTATTCGGGGTAACCCTAATCCCCAATGCGCGGATCAAGAGGAAAAGAAACTCAAAGAATGAAATGTCAGGATCGTCTCGGATCAAAGTTCATCCTGTGCTTATCTGTTTATAGCGAAAGCATTCGACTATGTGATCGTTTACCAACCCTGCCGCCTGCATGAACGCGTAGCAGATGGTCGGACCCACAAATCTGAGTCCTCTACGCAACAAGTCCTTACTTAAGGCCTCTGAATCGGTCGTCCGAGCAGGCACATCCTCTATGGACTCATAGTGATGCTGTTGTGTACGTCCGCCGACGAATCTCCATAGGTAAGTATCAAAGGAACCAAACTCTTGTTGGATTGCTCGCACTGCTCGCGCGTTTTCAATGGCAGCACTGATTTTGCGGCGACTGCGAATAATGCCCACGTTGGATAATAGTCGCTGGATATCGGTCTCATTATAGGTGGCTACCCGGTCAATTTCGAAGTTGTCAAAAGCCAGTCGATAATTTTCTCGGCGAGCCAAGACCGTTTGCCAACTTAAGCCTGCTTGGGCACCTTCGAGCGTTAGAAGCTCAAAAAGAGCCTGATCTTCATGCACTGGTACCCCCCACTCCTCATCGTGATAACGAATCATCAAAGCGTCTTCGGCCCATGGGCAACGCACTTTATTAGTGAGAACTGGCATTCAGATGACTCCAGTCTTCATGAACTCTGAATTCTTGATGACGTTTCTCTTAGAAGAGAGCAAGCCTCATGGACCTAGAAGTGGTTATGGTACGGCTGGAGCGCGCTTCTGTAATCGGTTCACTCCTTGAATCCTGGGATCGAAAACAGTTTGGCCGCCATGAACTGGCTGATGTCAGTCTCGCCACGGCACACTGCACAAAAACGTTCTAACCCTATCCCAAAACCAGCACTCTCGCCTGGCACAATTTGATCTTCAAGTAGTTCAGCCATGAGTTGGTCCTCTGGTTCAAAGCTACCAGACCAGTGCGCTTTAGCTAATAGCGCCGAAGAATCCGGTTCATCTGCATAAGCGTGCACAATCTCCACTCCGTCAATTTGAAACTCGACACGATCGGCAACGCATTTTGTGCCATCCTTCCTTTTTGCTCGCGCCTCTGCCACAGGGGGAAAGTCCCAGACAATAAGACACCGACCTCGTGACAGGGGCTCAATCTCATCCCTGACATACTTGTCAAAAAGCTTGAGATAAGAGAGTCCTTCAATCGATGATTTGGCAGCTAAGTACTCCAGCAAGCGCTGCTGGCCCAACTCGTCATTAACAAGATCGATCCCTAGTTGATCCCGGACTAACTGCACCACTGACAATATCTCGTATGGGCCATAATAAAAAAGACGCAGTAGCCGCTCTGCGAGATTCACTGCATCATCAATAGATGCCCCACGCCAGTAAAGATCAAGCATTGTAAACTCTGGCAAATGCGTGGCATCTAAGGCATCTTGGCGAAAGCAAGGCCCAAATTCGAAGATCTTGTCCGCGAATTTCAAATTGTAACGCAGGGCGTATGCTGAAGACTCTCTGAGATATTGACCAGCTTCTAGGCGTACGCGCGGAGTGAGCCCGCCGCCTTGATGTAATCTAACAACTGGTGTCATCAGTTCCACAAAACCCTCTTCATTTAACAGTTTTCGAAACTCATACATTACGCGCGCCTTGTAGATAATTGGATTCTCGGCATTCATAGCCTGCTTCCTCTTTGTAAATTGTTTCCACGTGAGACTTCTGTGTAACACTTAGCGAGTGGACAAATGAGTTGCTCCAGAGAAAGCATCACAAAAGACAAAGCTGCGGTCTTATACATGCGACGACCACTTGGTGCGATTCAGCAAGTAATCTAGCCTCATCTGTGGCACACGTCAGTATAGCAAAGGGCGCGGACTACTCATTGCCCTGCTACTGATGAGAAAAACGTCAGCATCGCGATTTTAGTTGTCTTTGGTTCCGAACAAGTACATAGGACACCGTTCAGAAGTCGGTCTAAATTACTTACAGTGGCGTTCTCTCAGACAAGCCTGATCTCTGCAAAATCACTAGCGCGGTACGATCGCTTGCCGAGGTAGACGCTTGAAGAGAACACGCGCTAATGTCAGTACTTGTTCTGCGTCAGCCACAAAGAGCGAGCCGAAATCTTAGTTAAACTTTCAATTCAGATTCGACAACGAATGGTTTATGATCTGCTTCATAATATTGGCTAGGAGATCTATTGACTTGGGGATGCGTTGCGCCTAGACTCACGGCCGTCGCGTCCAGAAAACAGTTTGGCTTGCTCGTGGAGGGCATAGCATGAGCCTTAGATCAAAAGCACCAACTTTAGCGAAAGTCCTTAGCCGATTGCCAACTCCCCGAATGAAAGTTATGTATGAGCACTCGCTCAATCATGGCTTCCATCGCGGAAGGCAGTGGTTCGGTGTAGGAATGCGAGTAGTAAACGGGATTGCCAGGGGACCCGGTGAAGATAGAGATCCGTGCCCAGTAGGTGCTGCGTTTCAAGTGCGGTACGATCCTTCAAAAGCCGGCTGGTTCAGTGCGAAACTAGACAAAAATCTCCTTGACGCGATTAAACACATAGTCGTGGCGGCAGGAAATGGTGAAGATGGGATGGAGCAGTATTTGAAAGAACTTGAGAATACCGATCCGGTAGAGTTGCACCAATTTGTCGCACGTCAGTATCGATCTCGTGTCGCCTCCAAATCCCGAGGGGCGAAGCTAAGATAGGCGACTTCAGGCGTCTCGTAGGTGAAGGTTAAGATCTAAGATACCCGAGAGATGCCGATCTCATTCAAGTCAGACTATCACAGAGTTTACTTCGTGCCCCTAAGCTCAACTTAACCTGCTTCGTTCGCGCGTCCTTACAAACTGCATCTTTTCTGATGGACCGCATTTCAAGCGACCCTCTGTGAAGTTGATGAATTAATCGCACAACGGAAGGAAACGACCTAGCTTGGAAGGGGTAAAAACATTCCCTAACCTCTATCGGTTTCGGAAGAACCTTCTCAAAACTCCTTGTAGACAAGATCCGATGAGCCAAAGAAGTTTTTTGTAGCTCCTACAACATCTAGAGCGTCAAACTTCTTGCAGCTGTAAAGATCCGCGGTAAAGAACTTGCAAAATCGCCAAGCGTAGACGTGACAGCCTGACTCAGTCCAAGCAACGAATCCGTTAAGTTCATGCAATTCAACTTCCGGATTGCTCCACTCATCAGGTGGCCAGGAGTACGGACCTGAGAAGATCCGCATGGATATTAGATCAGATAGCATAACAAGATACCGTCTGATTGTTTCCCCATCGACGGTCGAGATGGTCCAGTGGCCTTCGAGAACCAATCGCTGACGAAAAACCCTCGGTTCAATGTTTTCCATGGCACTCCTGGTATGGTCGGGATTATGCAAAACTGCGCTGCTTTTCTCTGGTGATTACATCAGATGTTACGTCGTGAACGTCGAGAGTGTGGTTCAACGACTGATTCTGGGGTAATCATATCATCACTATTTTACTGAGTCTGTAGAAACACAGATGAGATCGTCTGACCGGCTACAGTCACAGACTGAGAGAAGGGAGTGAAACGCCGTAGAATCGACGAGGGAGCTTCTTGGTAAAAAAGACGTTGCGCGCCTATTGTGGTCCGACAAACCATACGAGTACCAGGGGCAGCTCGTGCTCCTATCTCGGTTAGAATCCTTACTTTTGGTTGAGCTAGTACAGCAATCATAATTACCGTGCAGCTCCCGTAACCGGCTTCCCGATCATCACCATTCACTACATCAATCCAGCGGTCCAGATGAAGAGAAGAAACAACTTCATTCGCGACATAAACTCGTTCCTCCTCACGCTCATAACAATGTACCCTACAACCGGTGAGCTGAGTGAGCAGGATGGCTGTTATCGGAAATGAACCGCTTCCGAGGAACAACACTGTATCGTTGGCAGTGATCCTGGCTTGATCAATCTCGGATCGAATCAGTCCACGAAACCTATCATAAAGTGGGTAATGTCTGTAATTATGAGCGGTTCCTTTTATCAAATGGCTTGCGAACATCCCTTCAAGTTTGGTCTCAAACGCCTCATAGGTCTTTCTCAAAGTTTGAAGCGCTGAGACATCTTCCAGTATCTCAGATAGATCCGGCGATTGATTCGCCTGCAGAATGCTACTTTCTAGTTCAGCTATACGAGTAGCTATAGTTGACGGGTAGCTGTCATCAAGGTCTATGAAAGTCTTGTATAGTGTCCACAACTTACGAATGATATCCATTGACGTGGTTGCGCTCTTGGTCTGACCCTTTATCACATCAACCATTCTTCAACTCCTCGTGCGAAGTCTCAATCTGCAGCTCAGGTAGCCGTGAACCGGGGACCTCAACAAGACAGAAACGTCGCCAAAAGTCGAAATCCGGCCTTTCACCGAGAAAGGTGACCATTAGAAGATAGATGCCTGGTGAGAGGACGATCGGAACAGAAAGACAATATGCTTCGTTTGGTTCAAGACAAAGATGTGTGTATGAAAGAGATGGAACATCCAAACTTGAAAGCAGATCGATTTCTCCCGACACTAGTTCGAAATGGGCACTGTCCGAGTGGCGCCGGTCAAACCAGTTCATGATGTCGCCGGGCTTTGCACCATGCCGGACTCTCCGGATCTGCAGACTGACCTTGTGTCTCAACTCTTCATTGTCATCAGAGTAGACAGGTGGACCAGACTTTGGAGACATGACTTCGATCTTCGCTTGGCACGTGTTTTTGAGAGCTACTTCAATAAGAACAAGGTAATCAGTTTGACTGTAGGAACACATTTGTGTCGAAACATCTATGACCAAGGATGTTTCGCTTTCACGCTTATGGGTAAACCTGTACAGAGCCCATGTGCCTCCCACGAATATGCCAATTGTCACCGCAAGATTCTGGATAATGCTTGACAGCGTTGATACGTCAGTCAACGACATAAACATAATTGGGATCTGGATAATGCTGAACAAGTGTTAACCTTATGTCTGCTCTCTCCACGTTCCAATGTGAAGTTTGCAATCGTTACAAACGCAGTGAGTTCATCCTTGTGTGTTTTTGTCCGGCGTCAATTAGTTTTCCCACTTAACGACAACTAGAATTCCCGTTTCCAAGTAGTAGTGCTTTTCATCCTGATGTCTGCTTTGCTTTGGTCCTGACAGTTGATTCTTGGGAAGGGGAGTTGGCCCGGAAGGAGGGCGAAGCCCGACTGGAGGGCCAACTCCCGGTTCCCAAGAATCAGGTCGCCGAGTTGGCTGTGGCCGTTTGTTTCTTCTTAGCGCTCTCCATGCGATAGCTCGGTAGATTCATCTCCAGGATGGCGCTGTGATGCACCAGTCGATCGACGGCCGCCGCGGTGGTCATCGGATCTTTGAAGATCCGCTCCCATTCGGAAAAGACGAGATTGCTGGTCAGCAGCACGCTATGACGCTCGTAGCGATGGGCCAACAGGGTGAACAAGACTTCCATCTCGTCACGGCTCTGTTGCACATAGCCGAGGTCGTCAATTATCAAGGCCTCATATCGATCCAGCCTCTTCAGTTCTTTCTCCAACCAAAGTTCGGCTTTGGCCAGCAGTAGCCGTTGTACCAGCAGCACGCTCGGCGCGAAGTAAACTGAGTGTCCTTGCTTGATCAACTCGTGGCCCAGCGCACACAGCAGGTGCGTTTTGCCACTGCCAGGATTGCCAAAGACCAGCACATTCTCAGTCCGCTGTAGGAAGTCACCAGCCAGCAGTGCCACGAACTGCCGCTCCACACTTTTCTTCAAGCGACTACGCTCAAAAGTCGCCAGTGTCTTTTCTCGTGGTAGCCGCGACGACAACAACAACTTCTGAATGCGGTGTGTTTGCCGCTGTTGCAGCTCCAGTTCGCAGAGCGCCAGCAGATAACGATCAAACGTCCAACCTTCGTTGGCCGCCAACGCCGCCTGGGCTCCGTGTTGCATGGCAAACACCGGCAGCCGCAACGTACGCAACGCGCGGGTCAGTTCTGGCTTCATTACATGTTCCATTGCTCAGCCACCTCCTCGGTTGGGCCAAGCAGACCATCGTAACTAGCCAACTCAATGCGCACCGGCGCCAGCGTCAAAGGCTTGGTGGCAACTGCCTGCGCCGAATGACATAACGCCACCACTCGTTCATAGTTGATGACTGTACCGCTATCCACCAACTGTCGTAGCGCCGTCTCCACTCGTTCTTCACTGGTGGACGCCGCCAACTCCAGCAGCTTCACGTATTGCCGCTCCGCCGTCGCCGGATATTGCTCGCCCAATTGATCGTAAGCTACGCGAAACAGCAGCCGCGGAAACAGACACTGTTGATAGCGGTAATGCGCAAAGGCGCCCGGTTTACGCACTAACGAATGGATCACATGCCGATAGTTGATCGCCTGCCGGCCCTCACCACGCAGCCGCGGCACTTGGGCCACACAACTGCCGCCAAACCAAACTTGCAACTGCTCGGCAAACACTCGCGCTTCGACGCGTTCCCCAATCAACTGCGACGGCACTGAGTAGAGGTTATGCCGCACCGTGATAGTGCTGTTGCGCGTTACCTTCACCACCTCCACGCTGTAATCTTCCAATCGTCGTGCCGGCAACGGTCGCAGCACCGCTAGTTCGGTTGCCAGCCGTTCGCGACGCAAACTGTTCCGCCGCCGCAACAGCGTTCGCAAGAACTCCGTGTATTCCTCGCGGCTGGCGAAGTCCCGTCTGCCGCGCAGCAACAACGCTTGTTCGACCGCGCGCTTGAACCGATGGTGAGACTGCTCTACGTCGCCATTCTCATGCGCCCGCCCCGGTGAGTTATGACTGGCGCGCATACCATAGTGGGCCAACAGCCCCCGATAGGGCGCCGTCAGAGCATCTCGTTTACCAACGCGGACGATCGCTGCCGAAAGGTTATCGGTGCGATGTTCACCTGGCACTGCACCCAATTCCCACAACGCGTTCTGCAGTCCCTCGGCCAGACTCTCGAATGACTCAGCAAAGCAGATCGTCCCGGTCTCCCAGTTCGAGCAAGTTAAAGTGAAGTGATAGAAGAGATGATCAAACGGCTGCCCGGCGATGGTTACTCCCAACTCTTTCATGTGGGTGAAGTCGCTCTGCCCCTGACGTCCGGGTGGATGCTCCTGGGGAAAGAAAACTTCGCGCTCAGGACCCGCCGTCGCCCGCCAACGCTTCACTCGCCGCTGTAGCGTGCGTAGCTGGCTCATCTGAAACTTACCAGGATATTGTCGGCACAGATGTTCCATCAAAGTCAGCGCCTCGAGCCCAGGTTCTCGCTCCAACAGCTCTTCTAACTCACGCCAAACTCCGGCGAAGTTGTCTACTCGCGTCCGATAACTCCGTGCCTGCTGCAACTGGCTCGGCGGCTTGCCCAACCGTAAATACTTCCGCGCCGTCTTCTCGTCCATCCCGGCTTTGGCCGCCGTGCTGGCCACACTCCGTTCCGTTCTGCGCAACTTCATAAGCCTCCTGTATTGTTGGTCCGTGACCATCGCCTCCCTTTCAAAACGCTCTCTTACCGAACTGCAATCCGAAAGCGCGGCGATAGTCCCTTAAGTTGTCAAAGAACGGGAAATCTAATTGTCGTTGGCGGGAATTCTAATTGTCGCTGATCAGTTTTTAAGTGGTAGTTCAAGGCTGAGTGGTGCTGTTAACCACGACCAAGGTTAAGCTGCAGGTGGACTGCACGAGAGCTCCTTCTGGGGTAGCCACTATTGGAGTATGCCGACTGCGCGCCAACGTGGCCGACACGAGGTGGTCCAACAACACTCTCATGGTCCAAATTTTCTATTTTAGGCCAGTAGCGATTTGGGAGGAGGTCACAACATCGCAACCTAATCATGTTTTTTGACGTAATACAAATACTCTTAAATATTTAAAAATTTTGCTGTTTTGATATAGTCAGCATCTACAATTGGCTTTTCTATTTGGTACTTTGAAACAGTTTCCTTAAAAAGAGAAGAATTATACATATGTGGATAATGTTCCATGTTCTCCTCAAAGAATTGGGATACAACACTTAAAATAGCATCTCCGTCCTTTTGTGCTTTCTCAACTAACTTCGCTTTCCATTCCTCGACAGAGACATAGTTGGAAATATAGCCACGTTCTTTTAGTAATTCAAATACTACTTTGGCAGGCATACATTTTGGTTCAGTTACATTGTAGACCTGTCCAAAATTAGATTCGTCATTTGCAATACAGGCAATTGATCTTACGAAGAAATCAACTGGAGTCATTTCAAAAAAGACTCGACTAGTTTCTGGCGCACACTGAACCTTTTTACAGGCATCAATCACCAGAAACTGGAAGTCTCTGGGATTATAGGCACCTGTTGTACTATGATGTCCAACATAGCTAGGACGATATATACACGCAGGTAAACCTCTGTCGATGGCGCTCCAGACAAGTTTTTCTGCTACCCATTTTGCTTGAGCGTATCCTCCACTCAACTCATTAGCGAATAAATCAATATTGCTATTCTCACTATTGCCTACTAATTCGAAACTTTTGGGTGGGAATATTGCAACCGTTGATATGTATTGCAGGGGCTTAATCGCATGAGTGAATGCGAGTCTGATTATTTCCCGGGTTCCATCTACGATAGGTGATTTCAAAATATCGTAAGGAGCTAAGAAATTGACCGGAGCCGCACAGTGAAAAACATAGTCTACCTTTTCTGCCAATTCCTTGAAATGCTCAAGTGATAAGCCCAAATACTCTCGGCTTAAATCTCCCACTACAGGAGTGATTCGCCTTTCTATTTTTTGACTCCACAAGCCGTATTGCTTGAGATTGTTAACAACCTTCTGTTTCGCGACATCACCCATGCCACTTTGAGTACGGACCAAGCAGTAAAAGTGGACATCATCAGTAGTAGATCTAAGCAGTTCATCCAGCAGAAACGCTCCCAGAAATCCTGTTGCACCTGTTATAAGGATGGACTTTGCGTCTCCTAAAGATGATGGTTTTCTATGCACTAGGTTTCCAAGGTCAGGGTCAAGAATAGAATCTTGTCGCATCAAATTTACAGTACAGGAACCTCTCTTATTTTTGTTATTGATGTACTCCAGTAACTTGTCGACGGTCGGATGATTGTAGATATCTGTTGCAGTTAACCCCACCTTAAATATCTGCTCAACTGCGATAGCTAATTCCACGGCCTTTAAGGAATCCAGTCCAACATCAAAGAAGCTAGAGTTCCTATCTATTTTCTCTTGCCCGAGGAACAAGATATTCTCTAACACTTTCTCCATGAGCTCCTGCCGTGATCTAGGAGATGTCAAAGCCCGGATTTCAAACCTACTCCAGTCGACTTTGTCAGGTATAGCGGGCACAGGAAGGCTTCTTTGATCAACTTTTCCATTAGCGTTAAGCGGAATGTCTGACAAGCTCACATATAGACGAGGGATCATATAATTGGGCAGATATGATCTGAGTTCTTTCTGAATCTCTACACCATGGGGTGTTGAAGCAGTATTCATCTGCTTCGCCACGTAAGCGATAAGCTGTTTATCTTGTCCTTCCTGACCTAACGTGGTAACAAAGCAGCTTTTCACCAGTCCAGTTTTCCGTAAGGCACTTTCAACCGCCTTCAAGTCAATATTGAAACCACGTATTTTTACAGTGGAGTCGCAACGACCATGAACCACCAACATTCCGTTCGGCCGAAAGGTTGCGATATCTCCAGTCCGATAAAATTCAACATTATCCAGCACCACAAATCTTTCCTTTGTTAATGCTGGTCTGTTCAGGTATCCATCAGCTAAACATGGGCCACTAACATATAATTCACCAGGATCCCCCTCGGGAACAATTCTCCTATTTTCATCCAGTAAGCATGTCTTCACCTCTTCTAAAGGAAGTCCGACCGGACAAAACTCTGACGTAAAATCATCGCCTTCGTCCAATCTGTACAGTGAAATACTGGGAAACTCAGTCATGCCATACCAGTTTAATAAGTGAATATGCGACGGGAATATTTGCAAAGTCCTACGAGCAGTATCCGTTGTTAAAACCTCTCCCAATATCCATAGAACCTGCAGAGACGAAAGCAGATCCTGGACAGCGGCCGGTTCAACCCGATCGATTAATAATCTCAGAAAGGAAGGCGTTACAACTGTTTCGGTGATCTGATGGGTATCAACAAAGTCCAAGAACAACTTGGGATCATAAGCAACTTCGTCAGGAATGATGTAACAGGTTGCGCCTCTGAGGAATGGCTTCAATATTTCGAGAGCAAAGAAAGAATTGATTGCTGAACGTTCTCCTGCGAGATCGAAAGAAACCTCGCGCAAATGTCGATAATAGCTATAAATTATTGCCCTATGTGTGAGTAGAACACCTTTAGGTTCGCCTGTTGAACCAGAGGTGTATAAAACCATAGCTAGTTTTTCAGAAGATTGTACTGAAGGTGGCTTGGGCTGCGGATCCCACTCATAAGTTTTCCAGTCCTCGTTAATGTCAATACTTACAATTACAGATGCTGCATTAGATTTCAATCTAGCGGAGTACTTACTTTTTGTGATTATGACAGTTGGTTGATCTCGACTTATGATTCCAGAGAGCATTGAATCCGGATATTCTAGCTGCAACGGCATATAGGCTCCCTCTGCCTTCAATGTCGCGAAGCAAGCAGTAATATACTCGGTGCATTTTTCCATGAAAATACCAACTGTCTTATTGCGACTAACACCTAGGTGTTGCAGGTAGGCGGCAAGAGAATCGGTCTTATTATCCAACTCTTGATAAGTGGTTGAAGTGCTACCATCCACGATAGCCATTTCATTGGGTGCTTTTTCAGCCTGGATTTTCAAGAGCTGAGATAAGTCTGACGGATTCATATATATGGCTCTTTCAAACTTCACTTAGCATGAAGATCCGAAAAACTGCATCTGTGAGCGCCTACGTTAGCATGTACCCAAGCCAGATTAGCGAGCCGTTCGAGAATGACAAACCCTGGTCCTAGGCTATAGTCGCGAAGTACAGTTCGAGCTCGATGGGACTTCGCGCTGATTATTATCGCTGTTGGAAAGTCCGGCGGTGTAAAGTTCATCACTAGGTCGGCTGTCGTACAAGTGACCGAGTCACGTTGAGTGTATTCAAGTTCTGCCCGGACAGCAGCACATTCTCATGCTTGCTAATATCTAGGTTGAAACCATCCGTAAAGTCTCCTCTCAACCTGAAAGGATAGACCAGGGTGCTCGATAGCGTTACCCGAAAGCTAATTCCCAGTCTCTCTTTGTCAGATGTGTTGGCCAGAGAGCTATGCAACGTTCTTTCAGAGAAGATGAAGTAGTCACCCTTCGCTGTCGGGAGCGTGACAGCGGCAGTCTCGTCGATGTGAGTGAGATCGGTACGACTTCCTCGGATCGCGGACAGCTTCGCCAGAATGATCTGCTTCAGCTCGTCGAACGAAGCAGCGCCTATTTGCAACCCGTCAAAGATTCTGGAGGTATCGACATCCAAAACGAGCTTCGACTCATTACAAGCCTTCACCAACTGGGCTTTGTCAGAGATGTCATCGAATGGATCTTGCCAAAAGTCTGACTCCGGTAGCGGATCCAGCTTAACTGGATAGCGCAGCTTGTGAGAGCCAGGCAAGAACCTAAGTGCGCCCCTGTCCGCCTCAACGTCAGTTAACGCAACCCATATCGTGATGTCCCAGAAATCGCTTAGATCAGGTGCCGTTTCGGGCGCAGTCAGGCGAGCACTGCTTGGTAGATATTCTCTGAGCGCATCTTCGTCGATGTGCGGAAGATGCGTTGGAACCAAGCTTGGTTTGTTGTTCCCGATGTCCTCGCCGCTAAAGGTACCGAATTCTTGGTGCCAACCAACGGGGCCGCCCCCCGGTGGCTTGTAAAACAAATGACTTCTCCACAAAATGAGATCGTCTCCCATAATGGCCTGCAGTCGGGACAGAACTGCGGGGGCCGAGACAAAGTCGATCAGTTCTGGATAAACCAGATGCCAATCGCGCACGGTGTAGCGACCATACAACGGACTTTCATCTTCCTTATTCTTTACATGACCCAAGAGCTTATTCGCAATAGAGTTGACTTGATCCTCGGGCACCGCCCTCCTGTATGGGCCAAGATATCCATCGTCGTGAAGCGCCCTGTAGTCGTCCTCAGACAGTCTGGCGAATTGTGAGTGGTGGCTCATTGAAGCCTCTCCGAGATGATTACGAATGACATTGTCATGGCGATCCGTGCTCTCGCGCGGAGGAAATGAAGTTGTGAATTCCGGTCCATTGATCGCTGAAGGGGTAGAGCATCTGCAGAAAGCCATCAATAATCTGGGGTTGAAGAAAGCCAAACAAGCCGGCCTCTTTGACGAACTTCGCGATTCCCTCTTGGTGCCCTTGCTCCACCGCTACACTGGCGGTCGCTGCTTCGTGCCCTTCATCCAAGTGCATCTTGTAGTAGTAGTCGAGCTTCTTTAAGTCCTCGCCTGTCCCTCGACCAAGAAGCTCACCGAGTCGGTCGGTGAGCTCACGCAACTGCTCTGTCTCGGCGATAGCCACAGCTTCAGTAGCGTAGTACATGCCTAAGATGGTCGAAGGACAGTGCGACCACGCCAGCAGATCAATAATCGACACGAGCGCAAGCGTTGTCGGCGTCCGCGGAAGCCAACCATTCACTCTGAAGCCGAGGTCGTGGATGAGTGCCCCCGAAAAGATAACGTAGTGGGCTGGCAGCTTTCCCCGTTCTCCTCCTTCTTCTAGGTAGTTCCGAAGAAACTCATGTGCCAACTCCGGGCAGAAACCTCGAATGGTGTCGGCCGCGCGTAGCAAAAGAGTAGAGTTGTAACGCGCGAAAACCGACAGTTCTCCGATGTAGAGTTTCGCCTCGTCCACCCCGATGGTCGAGGCCGCTACCGTTTCCCGAATGCGCCTGTAGATCCACTCAATCATCGGGTCGAAGTGCTCGACCACGAGTTCGGCACCACTCACGACCGCGCGACCGGAGACTATAGTCTCGTTGAAGACGCGATCAGTAGACTCGTGCTGCGCCAGGTAATCGTCAACAAGACTTGGGCCGACAAAAAGGCTACTGCTGTGTGTAGTCATGACTTTCTCATGGTCAGTTTGTCTTTAGCTCAACTTTATCCATTTTGAGAACAGGCAAGCCCAATAAAGGGACTTACGGTTGCCGAAGCCCGGTTGAGTTTCCGAATGTCGGTTGAACCAAGACATTTGAAAACTCCGGTGTTGAAAGCAAAGGGCTTATAAAACCAGGCCTTTCTCGCTTCCGAAAATGGATAAAGTCGAGATTGGTTATAGTGGGGGCGAAAACGCTGTCAACGAGATTTTTCGAAGCAGCTGGCCGTTGAAAACTCGGAGGGGAACGATACCCTCCCTTTTTGAAAGAGTGCCCGAAACAAGGTTATCTACGGCATGAACTGTTTTCGTCAAAGGCTTGGCGAAAAACGGAAGTCGCCTTCGCCGGTCCTCAACCTTTCAGAAGGGAAACGTGCTTTTGGATCTTTTTGCGGGATGCATTCGTCCATCTGCCAAATCCCCGCTCATCTAGCACACCCTCAACACGCTTGAGCATTTCAATACCCTTTTTCTTGGCATTGGACTTTCCGTAGAGAATCACGAAGTGATGAAGGGGATGATCAATGAGTTCGTACAGGAAATTAGCTACAAATGGTTTACCTCCCATTGAAAGCGCACCACCATCAAACTGCTCATCTGCCGACAGATTCTCTACTTGCGATTTGATTCGGTCGAGCGCGGCATGAAGTGCCGTCTCTACCTCCTTCCAAGAAAGCCGGTTTCGCTCATTCCAAGCAGCTGCATTCATGGAAAGATAGTCTTCCGTGTCGATTAGGGGCTTCGAAGCACGGAGCGCCGTGATGTTCTTGTCAAACACTTCCAACCAATATGTCAAATGAGAGATTACGTCTTTCGCGGACCATTGGTCGCTTGTCCCCTTCGCTCGACGAGTGGACTGCGGCAGACACTGAATCACGGCCTCGAACTCGGCACGCGATAGCGCAACTACATCAATCAACCACTGCCGGACGTCTTTTTTCATATCAGATATGCTACGGTGCGAGAAGGATCCTCAACAAGTTTCTCGGAATTTTCGGCCAAGCATAGGCCGACATTTCGCCTCGAAGTCGCTCGTCAATAGGCCATGCATTTTGCGCGAAACCCCAACCGACAGAATTCGTGACATCAAACTTCGTCGAAAGTCAGTTCCCATTCCAACCGTCAGACGATCGGCAAGTGGGTGGTCTCGAGCAAAGATCTTTCTACAGCAACGGTCGAATTCAGCGAACAAACCTCAATAATAGTAAGGAAACTTGAGGCCGCAGAGCGGCTGGTGGCCACCAGATTAAACTTAGCCTCGATTACAGTCTGTTTTGAGAGTTGGAGACAACTCGTGGGCCGAACGAGTTGTCGACCAGATCTATTAAGATATGTCTAACGTGTGAATGTAGCGACTGTTGCCGCACAATCACAGAAGAACTTGAATCAGCTTCACCCTAGTGAAGTAGGGCGTGTGGATGAAAGCCTGAATACCCAAACTACGGTGAAGTCGGAAGATAGATACTACCGTTTTGGTCTTGTGTCAACCTTTTTAGACTTGTGGCGCTCGTCGATTGCCTCACGACTCCTTGGATGGATGTAGATAGGCCATGAATCGCGATCGTGAGATTTGTTGTAAAGTTGCCGTAATCTTCTCTGCGCTATATGCGTCGGAATGCGTCATGTTCTGCTCAAACGACCGATTCTCCGCGGAGCGATCTGAAAGTTACAGTGTCTGGAGTTGACCTCAAGCCGGCGCTGGCGTTGGGCACATGGGTCGCATTCAAGCGAATGGGAGAGATGACAGTTGTTATGCGAGGATCTTGTTTTGACGGAGAATGAAGTTACTTCTGTCTTATCCAAGCTTCAACAAGGTGGCGTCGACGCAATCGCGTGCACAATCACGCCCTTAATGAATCTCCGCGCGTCATGTATATGCACATTCATGCAATGGGTGACGCCGTAACAATCGCCAAAGCAATACACGATGCACTCGCCCTCACGAAAACACCCTTTGCCGCACCTGCCTCAACCGCATCTGCCGAGATTGGAGTTGACACCAAACAGATCGACCAAATTATGGGCCAGAGCGAAAGGTGAACGGCGGCGTTTATCAATACAGTATCGCCCGCGCCGATGAGATCGAGGCGAGGATGCCCGCCTCAATGATCAGAATTAGTTTCAGAGCTCCGACGCATCGACCCAAGTGTCTCAAATGTTAGAAGGGCCGATTCAACTCGGCGCTTTGTATCGGTAAACTTCTCCTCAGACGATCCAGCGGTCAAATAACCGCGAATGCGATCAAATAAGAAATTGATTTGGAGCCTCGTCGGTTGCTCTCCATCACTTAGAGACCTCATTATCATTGATAGCGCAAGCTGCTCTGGTGATGACAATCCTCGTCGCATACACGCGCCAGCAACAGTAATTGAAGTGGGAATAATCTCGGTGGCTTTGGACGCTCTCCAGACTTGGGGAAGCAACCCTAAAGCAAAGCTCAGGTCAAGTGCAACGCCCTGACTCAACTCCCTAGCTTTCGTGCAATACTTTTGTACCTTTGTATTTCTAATGCTCGCGATAGCGCTTTCAATGTCGACTAGAGTTTTTCCAGTAAGCCACAGGTTAGTAAGGCTGCCAACATGCTCTAGTGTTTTTGTAGGCACAGGTGCTGGCGGATTAGGAACGAGTTTTTGGCCTAACACCGCACGTATAGATTCGCGGCGTATCAGCTCGTCTGACAATTTCTTGTTTGCGATAAGGAGCCGAATTAGCCAATTGCTCAAAGTAGGAATATCGATGTAGTCGGAATCTGAGATCTCGTCCAAACTAGTAGCAAGTGCATTGAACGATTGCGAACTAATACCGTTTGCGGCGGCCAGTCGATCCGACCAATTGACCACTGAACTTTCTTGCATCGATTCCTTTCGCTTCGCTGCCGCAAGTGCTATTCGCGCTGCAAAGGTTGCGTCAGTACCATTTAAGCGTGCTCGATAAGCTGTTAGAGAGCGCTTGAGAAGCCTCTCAGTTGGACCGAACTCAGGGTTGCCGCTTTCATCTTCTGCTATCGGTAATCGATTCACGAAGTAAGTTAAAATCGCCGGAGCTAGCGTGGGTGTATTCTGTAGTTCATCTAATAACAGTTCGAGAGGGTCATTTATCGTCAGACAGTTATCGCCTTTAGCAAATACGCTGTCCTTCAGCCTAAACCAGGCTTGGCCAATCTCGTATTTCGTCGAATCAAAGCTGATTGGCTTATCCGGTACAAGAAGCACAATACCTTCCGGATGGAAGCCGGCGCGCCCCGCTCTTCCAGCGGCGTTAAGCAGTTCGTGAGCTTCGATCATTGAAATCGTTTCCTGTGCCTGATCAAAGCGTCGCTCACCTGCAAGTATTACGGCTTGCGCTGGAAGGTTCATTCCCTGGGCCAACGTAGGAGTAGCAACTATTGCGTTCGCTCCATCTCTGCGTTCAAATACGCGTTCCGCCAGTTGACGCTCTAAGGATGTCAGTAATCGGTGGTGACAGACTACTCCGTGCCGCAAGGGCAGGTATGAATTCGACCCGTCTCCAACTTCTTCGATGGCTGCTTCGACCAAGCGTTCCTCGTGCGCGGTCAGAGTTATAGTCCCCTGAATCTTCGCGAGTTCTAGTTCGATTTTCGCTGCAATGCTCTCGCAATGTTTTTTGTTCTGCGAGAATATGATTGTCTTGATATTCTGGCTTGCTAGGCTTGCTGCCAATTTAGCTGCGATATCATTTTTCCCCGTGCTCAGGCGCCAAGACGGATCAATTTCAATGGGCATCTTAGATGTCGACAAAGAGCAAGCTTTGTAGTCCTCGTTGGCATTCGTAATCCAGTTCTGTTGAAGACAAAACAGTCCAACAGGACTTGCTTCAAGTCCTTTCTTTAATGAGCTCGGCGGCCCTTTGGTCTTGCGTTTTGGATCGTTCTTGCTTGTCAGAATCAGTTCCCACAATTGCTTCAGCTCGCCTGTGGGATAAACCAAACACCCACGTGCTTGTCTCGTTGGTTTCCAAGCAAGATCTAACGCAAGGCATCTCCTATCTAAAATCGATTGAAGCCAACTCGCCAACTCACCGGCATTTGCCATCATTGCCGATAAGAGGACCACATCAGTTGCGGTAGCTAAGTCAGTGAGACGTAGCAAGCACAGCATCGTGTCTAAAGCTCGCCGATCCTGTGTTCCGGAGGACGGATGCAGCAAATGGCACTCGTCCATCACGAAGAGACCAACCTTGCTAAATGCATTTGGATACAACTCGAGCAACATCAAACAACGCTCAGGCGTCATAACGGTAATATCTGACAGGGCTGCGTCACCCTCTTCTCCTACCTCAGAGTAATAGCCGTCACCTATAAGTGAATCTTGAACTTTATGACTACTAAATGTCTTTTTGAGGTTGCGTTTGACTTGGCTGGCCAGAGCATGAGTTGGAGCGACATAGATCACTTTACTCCCACTTAAGAGATGTGTGGCGATTTTAAGCTCCGCAAGTGTGGACTTTCCTGCACCGGTAGGAAAGCTAAGAACTGAGGACACCCCCTTCTGTAAGTAATCCTTCTTAACTGCATCCAAGTGGTTCTCCCAGAGAAACGGCCGATCTGTTGCAATGTTCTTGAGAATCTCCGTCCATGCATTCTCATCAATTCCGGGCGGTGGAGGTGTATTCGTCACCGCTCGAGTTGTGATGTCATTACTAAGACGCATCAACAGTGATGCTAGGAGGTAAGGCCCTGAGAACGTTGACGGTACGGATCTTGTCGTGCCGTTAGATGACCGCGTTGTCGGGGGAAGTAAGACTTCGTAGTTTTGGTGTGCTAAATCGCGTACACGTTCAAACATTCTTCGAGGAGTTTGCTCCTCCGACAATTGTCCGGTAGGTTGGCCAAGTACTTGCGATGCAAGCACGCTCAACCCTTGTGCCAAGTGACTCCACATTAGCTCCACAGCAATGTTGTCCGCATTCGTTTGTTGATTGAGTTCAAAGACTCTTGAGGGATTGGCAGATTCGCTGATAGTAATTACCTGCGATAGGTGTCCTTCACCAAAAGCTGCCAATGCCCGCCATAACAACCCGGCTCCTGGTTGTGAAGGTGGCTTAGCAAACCTCTCCATCGCGTTGGCGGCAGCTAAGGAATCAGCCGGATACCCAGCGATTAAAAACAGAACGATTGCGAGTAACCAGTCGGAGACAGCGTCATGATCCAGTTCATTTTCTAAACCCGCGACCGTCAGATTGAGCGTGGCTGCCTCCCCTAAAAGCCTGAACGCAGTACCCGCTACAAACGCAGAGGCGGCTGTTTGTTCGTCCGCTAGTCGCAGAGCCACATATCCGGCATACGTGTTCGCTAGTCGCCGTAATGTCAGAAGTCGATTCAATAAATTATCGCGATCGATTTCGCTAAGACCTGAGAGCATCAATCGAGTAGACGTGATCTCCACAAAAGCGCTTGTCAGTTCTTCGGGTAGTCTGTCACGGTCCAGTTCGGGCAGCGGCGGAACAGCAGTGATTAGATTTCGGGTTTGATTATCGAACATTTGCTAGTTTGATTTCATCGCTTGTAGTTCTAAGATTACTTCTCCAGCCAACGCTTCAAACCATTTACGCAAGTCGTTAACCAGTAATAGTTCACCATGACGGCGCTCGATTATTCCCGGCGCAGCATCCGCATACCCTGAGAAGAGTTCTATCTCCTTTGGCAAATACTCTAGTTGAGTCGCGAAGCAGGTTCGGAATTTCAAAATAGACTGCCAGAGTGCTGCTTGTAGAACCTGCTCGCGATCTTTCTCCGCTGCGATCGCTATGGCGATCAGAACCGATGCCCGGGACCGTATCTCGCTCGTCAGAACACCGCTTTCGATTTTTTTAATTGTCGGAAGAACTTCGTCACGGAACACAGTTCGCGGTGAAATTGTTGCCTTATCCTCTGTAATAAATAGGAACTCTAATTTATCCGTCTGATCCGACAAGCAAACACAGAGTCCATCAAATCCCTTCTGCGCAGGCTTAGGATGTGGTGGATCCATCCAGGCTCGCGTATTCATCTGAACTGCCAGAGCAATCCAAGAAACAAACTGAAACAGCCAACCATCACGGTTTTCAACTTGTCCCGCTGCGGTCTGTTCAAGAATACGAATCAATTCATTGACCTCCGCCTTGTAGATATCTAAGGCTTGGCTAGGTCCCAAATCTCTGATTATGTGTAGTACGTGGCGATGTTGACCCAGGGCGAGTTGCGCTACGCAACGGACGAATTGCTTGTTGTCGAGTACGGACCAAAGATACTTGAGGCAATGTGGATCGCAGTCATGCTGCTCCAAGTGAATGGGCATAGGTTTCTAGCAGATTCTTAAAAATTAAAATAAGCATTCTACCGAGGCTGTCGACAGGTAGAGGATGGGAAGAATGGCAACATATTTTCGCGTGAACAGTCAAATGAAAGTTGCCTAAGACATTCACCAGTATTGCGATCGGCACGTAAGCGCGTTCGATACTCTCGTGTCTTGTCTTCCTGTAAGAGATCACCAACTGCGGCGGTCCAACATGGTGACGCGAGAACCTTAAAGGCCATCTGTTAATTCACATCGCATAGCGAAATGCACAGCAGAAAGGAAATCGGCGCATTTCAAAACAGTTTCCTGAAGTTCTTGAATCGGTGAATAATCCAGCATATAGGCCTCAACGGAACCAGAGGAGGAGTGCTCAAGTACGAGCGCCTTCACAAAGTTCTGCGTAGAATTTGTGTTCTCGTCAAATACTTCGTTTATTGGTTTAAAGGATTCCTTGTCACGATCGGCAACTTGATTGCCAGATTTAGCATACTTTAGAAGTGTTCCACTTGGGTCGTCGGCATCGATCCGATGTAACCAGCTCTCGCAAGTATCCAATTCATCCCATAACTCAAAAGAAGTTGCCTTTATCGCAACTGTATGCTGGTCTAGCAAGCCCTTAAGACAGTCCCAGAGTCCAGCCAATGTATGCACACTATCAAAGGGTCGCCGTTTACGCCGATACAACACGAGAGGCGGGTGTGATGACCGATCAAATTTCTTATGGATAATGACAATCATCGACTTTAGGTACATTTCAATAGCATGACGATATAAATAGGTTGCAGGCAGATGTCTATGAACGTCGTTCGTCGGGGTCTTTCCAAGCTGATCACCAGCCTCTTTAAAAGCGTCACCGATCGCGCCGAAACCACCATCGAAGTGACGATGAAGTGGCATAAAAGTAAAGTATGGAGCATTCATAGACTTATCGTCGGCCTCCGGAAAAATTTGAGCAACCTAGTAGAGTCCAACTTGATAAATACTTTCAATATATCTGCAAAGGTTCTACAGCCGCTTGTCAATCCCTACCGGTATCGAGGTCGCTGATCAATCCATCTCTTCACAACTTCCTTTGTTGTTTCGATCGAGGTTAATGTCGAGGGATCATAGGGATCATCATCAATCCATTTGCCCTGTCTTTTCTGACTGTCCTTAATCCTTGCAAAATATGTCGGATTGGAAGTATCGACAGTTTCGGCATGCTGCCAATTGTAACTTGGTAATCACGGTAATCGTATTGCTGAATTTCCAGATCGGATTGGATCTCCGACATTTCCTGCAACCATAGATTCGACATGACGACTCCATCTCCAAACGCTGCTTGGAGCCTTTCAGACAGATGTTCAGTCGAATCAGTCTCCAGGATGAACGACACTTTGATTTTTCGTTTACTCATACTAGTTTCATGTTTGATTGGACAGCAAACTTGTGGCTCAACTCCCGCCAAAATGCGGTTTTGATGCACTCGCCAAAGCTCGTTCTTACACATTACGCGCAGGCTTCGCGAAGATGCGTGTGGTGAATTCTGCAAATACTTAAGAATGATACGCGAGCTTGACAATCTGAATCCAACTCTGTAGGTTTCAACCCGTCTATAACAGGACTGGAGTTTTCAGACGCCCTTGAGGCACAGGATATGAAACCTGTTATTGACATCTATTTCGGCTCTCCACTCGAGCATGCTTCTGAAAAGGAGTTTCTCGATAGGCTAACCTCCGATCTGCTCTCTCATGGTGAGAGCGCCTTCATCTTCGCAAACTTCCATACCGGCAAGAATTCGCTTCAAGTAGATTTTTTTGTTGTTACGTCGAAGTGTGCCTGCCATATCGAGCTAAAGAATTACACAGCGCCGGTAGTAGGTGGCATCGACGGCCCTTGGAAGTTGATCACACCAAGTGGTGAGCTGAAGGTAGACCGAAGTAAGAATCCATATCATCAGGCGCTGAACTGCAAGTACAGCATCAGCGATGCTATGCATAAGATGGCTGAACGAGATCCAGGTCGCTTGGCAGCCGTCAAGGGTCGGAAGTTCTACAGTCTAATCGAGAGTGTTATTTGCGTGTTCCCACGCCTCATTTCCGGCTCTCGAATTTCAACTGACAACAAGGTTCGAACGAAGTCTTATGAGGATCTCTTAGAGTTCTTGCTGACTCACGAACGTAATCCGGGTTGGGGCCGAGATCACTGGCGTCAACTTGCAATGTATTTTGGTCTCGCAAAAGCCGAGAGCTTTGAACCAGAGCCGGATGACAGACTGAGTTCTGGTCCGCGCTTGCTCAAGGATTATCGGGAAAGTTTTGCAAACTTTCACAGCTCTGATCTTCATGAACTGGTGAATACCCCGATTGCCGATGACACTGGCAGTATTAACTTAGAAGGTTTCTTTGATGCCCTTCGTAACGGCGGTAAGATTTTGCTTAGTGGCCCACCAGGCAGCGGGAAAACGCACCTCACTCGGCACGCCGCAATAAAGCTTTCCGGAGAACGGCTGCCTATTTTCTTGCGCGCGAGGGATTTTGACGGCGATCTAACAAGGCTGATTGGCAGAAGCATTGCTCATGCTTACCCATTTGCGGCTTCCGAGTTCCTACACAACGTTAAGGAACTAAATGCCAAAGCCGTTCTGATTGTGGACGGACTTAATGAATGTTCCCGTGAGCTAAAGCAGACTCTCATCAGCGCAATGCTAGCGTTTGTTCAAGAGTTTCACCCCGCAATTCTGATTACATCTCAAATAAAGGAATCACTGCCCGCAGCCCTTTGCGGTTTAAATCTGCGTATGGCCGATTTGTCCGCCGAAGAAAAGAGAACTGTATTCAATTCTTACTTGACGCAAGGCGTAACCCTTTCCAATCTCGATGATCTCTTAAAGCAGTTCAATACACCTTATGAACTGAGTATCGCTGCCGACTGCGCATCAGTTCTTAAGCAGCATGTTAACCACGCCACTTTGTTCGATGCCTTCGCACGTCGACATCTGGCATTTACACAAAGCCTTGCTGTCTCTTTCAAGATTCTCGGTGATATAGCGCAAGTAATGAGTGAGAGATTCATCAACAGTTTAACGATTTCCGAGTTCCAACGGATCTCGGATGCGATTGCAGAAGAGCAGAAGGTCTCCGTCGCAATTATTGATCAGCTCTTAGCTTGCGGCCTTATTGATTCGGTTCAAGGACGCTGCGCTTTTAAGCATGAGTTACTTGGTTTGTTCTTCGAGGCAAATGCGTTTGTGCGTCGTTGGCAAGATTCTGGGGACTTACCTGTCGAGCTTTCCAGACCACGGAATCGGCGGCTAGCCGAATTCGTTATCGCATCATTGTCGGAAACCGATCTAATTCGGGAGTGTTTCTGCAAGTGTCCGGAACCAACACTACTAGTAGGGGCGCTTCGTGGCTCGCTTGGGTATTACGCAAAACTGGTCGCATTGGAGGACGCACTGCAAATACTCAAATCGGCCCGAGTCGACGCCACTAATGCTCAGGTGAATTCAGTAGCTGGCTACTCACTGATGATTGACGGCTTACTCTCGCCAACTGAGTACGGAGAGGCCCTGCTTCGCGCGATTGGAATAGTACTTCACGACGGAATGTTTCTTGATGAGGTAACGGAGCTCATTAAAACTGTAGAGTCACACTGCTGGAAAATGGCGGAACAGGCGGCGCCAAATGATTTGGCGCGAAGTCTAGCTTACAAAAGCAATCTGTTTCGAGAATTGTATATTGTTGTCCCGAAGGGTGGTCCAGATTGTTTTCCCATATCGTTTCTGGTTGAGGGCTTCAAGAATAGCAGGTGGAGAGCGAAAAACGATCAGTTTAGAACACTATTCATAGAAGACGTCAAAGCGATCGGCGAGCAGCCATTTGGTTTGCTCTACCTGTTCTGTGAGGCTGCCCGTTATTCGCGTGACAAAGCGGTACACCCAATTCTTCCGGATCTGTTCAGAGCGTGCTGGCAATCTAAATTCCTTCGGCTTGAAATTCTAGATCTTCTTAATAGTTTTGCTTCGGATCTCCAAGACTCTGAAGTTGGAGCGGAGTTGGAAGAAGTGCTTCTACCTCTGGAGTCCAACAATTTCTTTCTGAACAACTCTCTTATTGAAACTAAGGTGCTTTACGGCATTCTCACGCCTGAGATTACGGTGAAAGCTGTGCTTTCGTCTTTTCGAGAGATCCTGGCAACACCAGGTGATCCCGCCGCACGTCAAAGAGCCCATAGCGAACTAACCTGCATATTCGAATATGTATTTGAGGATGTGTATGTTGAGGCGTACAACAGTCTTTCCTCTGATGAAAAACGACGGTTACTGGTAATGGCTGCCTTAGGATCTGAGGCAAACGTCTTTCTGACAGATTGGATGCTTCGCGAATTACTAGATCTGGAACATTCTGAAGCATTACCTGCATTCGAACGTTGGGCCACTGAGTTTAACGACGACTGCTCGTGTCCTCAAGACTCAGTGGCGTGTTATCTGTTGGGAGTAATGGGTTGTGCGAAGTATCTTGATTCGCCTCCGAGATTTAGATCCCTGCCCAATAACAACCACCGCGCGTGGCAGATATATGGCGAGATCTTGTTCTGGGTATTCAAGCCAGGGGTGACAGAAGTGGAGATCACTAAACGCTGCGAACCACTTTGGGAATCGTTAGTAACTGATTTCATCGCTGAGGCTGTTGATCCACTAATGCAGATGACAGGTGCTGACTGGAAGCTGAAGAAAGATGAACGACATCCGTTTGGCGAGCTGTGCTTGCGATTTGAAAGTCAAATGAGAACCGTACTTGAGTATGGGTTATCTCATCCATCTTTACCTACGATCTTTGTTGAACCGCGCGGTGCCATGTTTCGAGAAACGCATATGGATTTCGTCATAAACAGGTTAGGTGATTTGGGTGATGATCGATCGGCAACACTACTTGAGACATTAATCGAGTCACCTAAGCATGGGAAGCTAGCCGTTGAAGCGATACGTCGAATCAGGTGTCGATCTTAAACGCATATACCACTAGCATTAGGCCTTTGCTTTTGGTGTCTTAGGTTTTGTGGTTAATACGTCAATTAAGGAACGCACTAATACCGATGATTTTGTGATGGCCTGAAGGTTAGATTATGAACATCCTAGGTGCTTGAATTCTATGGTGGTGAGGATCGCACTTTGTGGCGCACACGTTTCTGGCAGGCTTCTGAAGGGTGTTGCCTAGCCGCCAACCTGTTTGAATACAAACTGTCCTGCATCACTCTGTATGACGAACTCGTCTCCCGAGAGCTTCTCGTAGGCAGCGGCCACTGCTTCTAATGTTCCTTCTGCTTTGAAGTGAGCGCCGTCTGCCTCAGTTTGAACAAGGTACGTCTTGCCGCACTCGCAGGAGGTCATAAACACGTGGTACTCACGGGCAAAAGCAGCGAATTCAAGTTCTGGCGGATAGAAGACGAAGTGTTTGCCACAAGGCGTGGGAAGTCGAACGAGAGAACCGTCAAACGTGCTGTGAGGGAGGTCGACGGCAGGTCTCCACGGTGCGAGTGACACATTTGCCAGCTGCGAGACAAGCTCCAAGCCTTTGCTCAAGCGGACGAACCTAGCATCGTCGACCAACGGCTGGCTCGGCCACGTCACAGGCGCTGCATATGGCCACACCGCCACGAACCCGTCAGGCGCGTTATGAGCAAAGTAAAGGCCTGGCGTGGTGAATCGTATTCCATGGAACAGAAGTTCGCCCAAGACGATGGTTATTGCATAACCTTGTGGGATCTCAGGCTCGGCATGTCCGTCGATATTGATGACCATCGGGGTGACCCAAATCGACGATAACCGCTGCTCTTCTTGATAGTGTCCAATCCAAAACTGACAACTCGGTAGAGGTTCGCCACGTTGCTGCAGGATGTAAAGGTTCCAATACTCATCTTTGGGCACACCGTAGCCGGCACCTCGTTCATCTTTGGATGAAACGAGCATGCCGACAAGCGCCATTTTCTGGACCCATGCTGCTATGGCCGCCGTGTCCTCTTTAGAAATCGAGCCCGGGTTTCCGAGAATGAACGGCGTCAACACTCGACGAGCAACCGACTCGAGGTTGCTCATCCAACCATTGTTGCAGTGACTGCAGACATCACGGACTTTCCTCGCAAAGGGGTAACTCACGCCGAGGTCGCGTGCACTGCCGTTCAGAGGCCAGCGCCAAACCGACTCTCGGGAACATCGAGCCCGATACGCGAGACCCAGTCGCCAAAGACGTGCTCGCCAGTGAGCTTCCCACTGGCTTCGCAGAAGGCACACGTCTTACACGTCTTGATCATGTTAGGATTTTATCCGATCGATCGAAAAACTCTTGAATAAAAAGGTCGCCGACATTGAGCATAATAGCCGAGAGCCAGCCGTAATCGTGACGGGATGTTGATTGTAGCTGATGAAACCAAAAGATCTTGCGCGACTTGTTAAAGTTTACGAACGATGGGCGAAATCAATTTGTGCTCCGATAATCTTTCCGGATGAGGAGGGGCACATGCATAACGGGAGTATAACGTTTATACGCACGGACTCGGAGGTGTTAGGAATCACAAACTCGCATGTGGCAGACGGAATCGCACACTGCTGTGATGAGTTAGGAAAACGTTGTCAGGTTGGGGCGGCGTACTTTGACCCTGATTGGCTAATTGCTCGCCATCCTGTTCTCGATCTCGCTACCTTTCATTTGTCAGATGTGTTTTTAAGCCAAGTGGATTTCGCCAACCCGGTGGCGGCTGCTACTGTTACAACATGGCCGCCAAAGTCTCCTTCTGAAGATGATCCCGTTCTATATGGAGGCTACCCAGGAAGTTATCGCGAACAGAGTAACGGGAACATTACCGTCGGCTTTGCCTGGTTTGCAGGTAAAGTTCAGAGCGTTTCGCAAAACAACATCGGGATGGTTTTAGATATTGCTAACTCCGTTGCGACCTCGCCGGAGCGAATCCCGCCTGATGCAGATCTCGGAGGCTGGAGCGGTGGATCTGTGTTCCGAGTTGTTGAAGAGAACCTGCTAGAGCGCCTCGAATTAACTGCCATTATTTATGAATACTCAAACATATACGGGATTGCACTGGCTCATCCTCTAACCGACCTTTTGCCAGATGGAACCTTTCATCACGCGTAAGCGGAAACTGGTTAGTTTGTACCCGTCGATAGTGATGTTGGTGTTTTAGTGACTACACCCAGAAGAAATCAAAATTCTTAGTGTTTACGATGAGCAATTGCGTCCACAAATCAATTTCATGCCTCAATCAATTTGAGCTGATTCGCAAATACCGATGCGATTCGTGCTCTGGCGTGATGATGTGTGATTGTGAAAGGGAATTCGCAACGCGATATCTCAGTCATCAAATTAGCTACGCTACGGATTCGGATACACAGCAAGAAGTGGAGGTAACGCTAGGATTTCAAAAAAACATTTGCAACGCTTGCAGAGGACTGCCAGTTGAGGCACATCCTGCAGCGCCGATCCCGGGACGGACATCAAAGATCGCCAGGTACTATTGGCGCGAGATTGCTTTTGAAACCATTCCAAGATTTGCTGAGTGGGCCAAGGAACAGAGCTACTCGGATTGGTTAGACGCATTGTTAACACATAAAGATAAACATCGCAGCTTCGAAAAGGACGTGATTAACGAGATGAAGGAGCTGCATGAGCGCTCCCCGAAGTATACTTATAAGGATATCCCGCAGAGTGAAATTTTGGCGCAATACAATGTTGAGGTTGTAAGGCTTAATGGAACTTACGTAAAAGGTGTCGAGCGACGCGCATTGATTGTTGATGGAACCACAGCGTGCCATCCTGAAGAGTTTGTATCCAGACATTTTCAGCGGCAAGGATACGGATGTTTATTAACGGAGAGCCGACCGTTCCACGTCCTATTTGGCACTTTCATGTGGATGCTCATTGAAGACGCTGATGATCCTAATATCCGTCTCGTCGGTTTCGGACGCCGCGATGCTCTGACAGATCAAAGCCCCTCCGAAATGGTGTGGACCTTGCTTCCATCAGACTTCGGCTCGCGGGCCTACTCAGGACGCAGAAGCAAAGCTATCACTGAACATATTTCTACCTTACCTGACAACAAAGACGACCTCTTATGGCTATTCGACTATTGGTTAGAGCTAAGCGAGGGATTGAGACAATATCTTTGGGCACATGATCTTAAGGATATAGAGACTGCTCGAAAGATAATCACGATCTTACCGATGCACAAGATCATCGAGATTCTACGCTATTTGGTAACCGACTATTGGCAACGATATTGTGGCTGGCCGGATGCACTATTCTGTAAGGGAGACGAGTTTTTCTTTGCTGAGATTAAATCATCAAATGATGTGCTGAGCGATGATCAAAAGCATTGGATAGAGGGAAATAGCACTGAACTTCAATTACCATTCAAGCTGATAAAGATTCACAAAACAGGAACAGTAGATGGTTCCAAGTTCAACGTAGCTTGACTGATTGGTAACTTTATTGGCCTCAACTAAATTCTTTCGACCTTGGAGATGAGTAAATAATGGGCGACGTTCTCACTGCTGAACAAGTTCGCACGGAAGCAATCAATGCGATGGGTTCACCACTCGGCGAGATCTATCGCGCTTTGAGCGAAGAGGTGTCGTGGTTACATCTGAAGTGGAATGACTTTCGGGAATTATTTGCAGAACCAGAAAATGTCGACTTGTTCAACGCAGCGGCGCCAGTCTTCTTTCACGATTTGCAGCGACAAACGTGGGAAGATGTGCTCCTTCATTTATGTCGAATAACTGACCCGCCAAAGTCGAGCGGGAAGTCCAACCTTACTATAAGATACTTGTCGACTCTGGTTTCGGAACCGTCGTTGAAGGCTAATTTAGAATCCATCGTCGATGATGTTATTCAGAAGACGGTCTTTGCTCGTGATTGGCGGAATCGTCGATTGGCCCATAAAGAGCTCGTGCGCGATCAACCTCTTGCTTCTGCAAGCGTAAACCACGTGGGAGACGCTTTGGCGGCGGTTCGAACGGTGATGAATCAATTCGAACAGCATTACCTGAATAAGACCGTCTCTTACGAACAACCAATTCCTGCTTTAGGCGGCGTTGCATCCTTTATTACGGTCCTTAGAAAGGGCGTGGAGACTCGTCGCGCCGAACGTAAAGCCAGACTACGCATAGACAGTTGAGTAGAGCAGGAAAAGATGCCGACCTGTAACTGAAATAGTCGCCTGGGCAGAAAAAGGGCAAACAAGTGATTCAGAACAATCATCCGATCATTGAGTCTGTTATCCTCTCGTGCTTGGAACGAAATCCGATTGATTTCAGCAAAGTGGATGATTCGGAGGTTAGACGAGCGAAGGCTGCTATCAAACGGGTGATTGATCAGTATTAAATGTTTTCGCCATGATTAACTGACTTCCGCGAAATGGACGCCGGGTTTTGCTAGTTCAAACCAACGTGAGACATTGAGTCTTCGATCTTCAGGCGAAAGTGCACACATTCGTTCAACTCTGGGTCTGTCAAGGATCAATATACGTTTGTTAGTGACAGTATTTTTTGTGCGTGATCCAAATTTCCCCATACTGACTAGAATTCCGAGGCTGCCACCAACACTTTCCATTTGATGAACTAGCTGTCGCAGAGCCTGCACTCCTACCGTGGACGCTTGATGGTCAGGCGCCTTTCATCCAAAAGTGATTCTGAGAGTGGGACAACAAAGGGCTGCCGTTTGGGTCGGCTCGGGAAACGTGACGGCAGGCGGCTGGGGTATCAATCGCGAATTGGCTTCAGGATGGACCATTGGGCCGAATAGCTCAGATCAGGGTGGGTGGTTATTGCCACTGCTGCAACGCATTGCCGATTGGGGACCGGACATATCTCAACATAACGTGATACGGCGGGTACTCGAGACGCCCTGGATCGAAAGGCTTGAGAGTGTTTCTAATCCAGTTAGCGACAAAACCATTCTTACAAGTTATGGCGATCTTTCGCTCGCTGGTCAATTACTCAGTCGTTGGAGAGGAAGACGTTTCGATCAGGTCCTAATCTATACCGGATCGTCGGACGAGAATGGCGCGTTCTTGAAGTGGCTTCACGACAATTTTGGAGTCACACGGAGTGTAGTCGTAGCCTCTGCAGCCAACATTAGCTTCTTAAAAAGAAAGATCGAAGGTCTTCCAATGCGAACGGCTGTAAAACGACTGGTCCGCTCCCCGCCAATTCACGCGAAGTTTTGCTGGCTTGCGGGACGCGATGGACCGGCAGCAGTCATGGGTTCTGCAAACTGCTCCGGCGCAGCATGGCTCAACCCGCCAGTTCGCGGAGGCAATGTGGAAATTGTAGCAATATACGATCAACCCTTACCCTCTGAATTCGAAGTTGTCTTGGAAATGTTTCAGTCCAAAGATCTAGTTCCGATCGAACTCAGTAATACTCGGACTCAATTAAGGCGTGAACAGATTCCGACAGGTCCAACAATATCGGACGTCGCATGGAGGGATGACCTCGGCATATTTATAGTGACACTCAATGAGTCTGAACAGCGAATTGATGAAGTGTTTCTTAACGTACGTGATGAAACCATCCGACTGCGCGTGCTCGACGACAGTAAGCTAAAATGGGTAGGCGAAAGCACCCAACGAATTAACCAAAGTCGCACTTGCTTCGTCACCGTCACAATACATTCCGACGGGAAGAATCAACTAACGATCACTGCATGGGTTAATGATGTAAATGAATTACGCCACGCATCTCAGGGCAAGCGGCTTGTAGATGCTTTGCTGAAACTCGGGAGAAGTATTGGCTCCTCAGAACAGCAGGAACTGATCAGAATGCTGAGTCGAATCGGTAGGGCATTACTGAATGAACCGGAAGCTTTTCCCGATCCTATCTTTGTTAACGCAAAAGCCGATAGAAAGAGCGATCAGGTGAGACCTTCTAAACCCATCGATCCCGAAGAATTCATTAGATCTCTCAACGAGCTAGACACACCTGCTCGACGAGCGACTGTAAGCCATGGTGGCTTTAGTCTATCCCTCTCTGGGGTGATGCGAGCGCTCTTTAGTCTTGAAGGCAAAGCCTTTGATGACGAAGCTGAGTTTATTGATGAGACAGAAGGTGAGAAGCCAAAGCGACGTTCAGATAGAAATGAGCGGAACGCGAAGTCCCCGCGCGCGAAACCTGATGAAGCTGTGCGGGAAAGGTTACGGCGACACATCGATGAGTGCATCGACCGTTTCAGTGGGAAGGATTTCGCCGAGCACTGCACTGCGAGCCAACTCACTCAATCGGCGGCGTACCCTATCGCCGTAGCAACTCTGGGCATGCCAACGGGCTGGGTGGATGATTCCCTTGCGAGGCAATGGGCTACGAGAGTTTTCGATGTTCTGTTCCGGCAGAACAAGACGGGGCTACTTCAGGAGGTGCAAACAAGATATCGGAACGAAGACAAAGAAACGGATTTCGTCAGAATCGTTGGAGATGGCACGCTCTGGCTTACATTGCTCACCGCCTTTTCGCTTCCTGCATGGCAAGGTGAAAACGGCGGTTTTGAGAAAGCACTTGCGATTCGCTCGGTGATGTTGTCACGCGAACTAATCGCTTCCACCGAAATGGGGCGAATGGGCGCTTTGATCGCGAATCTCGACGAACGAAGGGCTCGCGCGATTATGCGAATAGCGCCCACCGCTACAAGATCGCTTGACGATTTGGAAGCGATGTTACAGCAAAAATCTCAACTGCTTCTTGACGCTCAGAGAGTATATGCCACCTCAAACAGCATTGGAGACCTATTATGGAAAGCGGAGGCAGGCTGGGCCGAGTGCCAGGAATCCTCAACGTGGGGTGAGAATATAGAGGCGTACTTGCATCTACGTGCTGAGATAAAGCTGATCAGTTCCAAACTTTTCATCAATGTCACCAAGGCTGCGCGCGAAGATCGTCACTTAGCGAAACTGCTAAAGGCCTTTAACAACCTTTGAGCTAAGTCTTTTGAATTTGCGAGAGTAACGAGTCGAACTTCAAGAGCCGTAAACCAATCAAATTCGGAGAGTCCCAGACTTGGGCTTCTTTATTATACCTGAAGATCTGATGAATTAATGGTGCTTAACTGAGCGGGAATTAGGAAATTGGACCAATGTTATCCAAAGCTAAAATCCAGTGCTACTGATAGTGTAGGTGTGACCTTAAAGATGCTTGATCGCTTGGATTCTGTCATTGACGTTTTATGCGGGGCACCCGCAGCAGAGGCCCAGCCGCAGGAAGGGCGGGCATAGTTCGAAGATAGTCTTTCGAACAGAACGGAAGACTTCTCGGAAGAATTAGATTCGATGAAGGCTGAAGGCAGAAACGATTCGTTTCTGAGCTGCATTAGCAGCTCTTATTGACTCTTAAGCCGCAGCGAGGAAGGCAGTCAAGGGCGGAGCGAACTGTTTTGTAGTTCGCGGAGTTCATTCGGAGCGCAGCGAAGACCCTTATAGTTCTTCCAGCTTTGGTTTTTCTGTTTTTCCTTTTCAGCAATTATAGGCTCGAGACGGAGGCTGCCAGAATCTTTGCGCTCGTGTCGAGTGTCAAAAACAGAATCCAAAGTGGATTCTAAGGAGCGTTAGCTCCTTGTCTACTGCCCAGCCGGAGCGAGGACGGCAGTCAACGGCGCAGCGAGCGAAGCGAGCGGAGTTCATCGAGCGAAGCGAGACCGTTGACGGCCGCCGCAGCGGAGGCTACCGCGCGCGTGCAAAACACGGCCGGCGTCAAATACTCAAGACTGTGGCTTTGGTAATACGAGTTGGTTGGTCTAAGAATGTTGTTGAGCACGCATCGTCCCGCTACGAATAGGAGACCCCAGCGCCAGACGCTTCAGTAAAGACCTTCGAGCGGGACGACGCGCTTTGGTTCGACAACGCATACTCAGATGTCGTTCCGTGAGAACTCTACTATAAGGGCTGCGCAGAACTAAAGCCGCGTGTTCCTGATCGACAATCACATTCAAGGTTGGAGAAGATCACGATGCAACAAAGCGCGCCGGAAGACTTCGGGGCATATATCGGCATTGATTGGGCTGATCAAACACATTTCGTCAGCCTGCGTGAGGCAAATAGTCAGGAGGTGAAACGTTACAAGTTAGAACAAAGACCGGAAGTGCTATCGCAATGGGTAAACGAGTTGCAGCAACGATTTCCAGGACAACGGGTGGCGGTGGCGCTGGAACAAACGCGCGGTGCCTTGATTTACGCATTAATGAGTTATGAGTTCTTTGTTTTATTTCCAGTGAACCCCAAAGCGCTGGCCAGGTATCGTGAGGCTTTTAATGTTGGCGGCGCCAAAGATGATCCGACAGACAGTGATTTACTACTAGAGCTGGTGACGCTCCATCGTAGTAAATTGCGAGCTTGGCGGCCAGACGATGAACTGACGCGCACGATCACTCTGTTGGTTCAATATCGACGCGATCTCGTAGATATGCGGACCGCTTTAACCCATCGGCTAGCAGCCCTGCTGAAACTCTATTTTCCCCAAGCTTTGCAGTGGGCTGGTGAACTGGACACGTTTCAAGCCTGTGATTTTCTACAGCGCTGGCCGTCCTTGGCAAAAGTGCAAAAAACATCGATGGCCAAGCTGCGGCAGTTCTATGTCAGTCACAATTGTCGCACCGTAGCGGTAATCGAAAAACGACTGCAACAAATACCAATAGCTCAGCCGTTGACCACTGATGGAGCTGTCATCACCACTTCAATAACCATGGTCCAAGCTATCGTTAACCAGCTGCGTCCGTTGATGGTATCGATTAAAGAGCTCGACAAACAGATCGCAGAACTGTTTGCGAAACACGAGGACCATGAACTGTTCAGCAGTTTTCCTGGCGCCGGTGAGGTCTTAGCACCACGTTTGCTTTCAGCGTTGGGCGCTGATCGCGATCGCTTTGAGTCAGCAGAAGAAATACAACAGCTCTCGGGCATTGCGCCGGTAACGGAACGCAGTGGGAAAACTTGTTGGGTTCATCATCGGTTTGCTTGTCCGAAATTTCTGCGTCAGAGTTTTCACGAATTTGCGGCTCAGTCTATCGGCCAGTCGCCATGGGCGCGCACGTACTACAAACAGCGGCGAGAACGGGGCAATAGCCATCAGGCTGCTGTCCGCAGTCTGGCGTTTAGATGGATCCGAATTATCTATCGCTGTTGGCAAATGCGTGTTCCTTACAGCGAACAAACTTATCAACAAGGTTTACGGCGCCGTGGTTCACCGATCGCCAAGCTAATACCGCTACTGGTGGATCAAGCGTCTTAGCGAGAGAAAAAATCTAGGTAGCAGCAGTGAGTGTCATTTCCAAATGACGCCGTCCTGTCATGCTGCTTCCAATCGTGCCGCTCAACGCGGAGGAATAATGTGCTGACGACAAAAACAGAAAAAAGAGTTGACAGACCACCTCAGATGTCTTTACGGCCTCCGCAGCGGAGGCTCCCGTATCGCTCTTTACTTGGATTGGTAAAGGGCAGGGGAGCGAGTAATTGAATTTGCTGGCTCAACGATTGTTTGGAAGTTCAACATCGACACTGACAGCGCAGCGTCGACTGATGTTTGGAAAGTGGTTAGCGGTAGGAAAGATCGAAGTGCTCTTACGGAAATCAAATTGTTAGTTCGATTTCATCATCGATGATTTGTTCGACAGGAATTTCTACGAGGCGGGCATAGGCGAGCAGGATAGTGAGCGGCGGTTCGTTCTTGTCGAGTTCGTACTTGGAAATAGTCGTATGGTCGATCAGCGCTTGAACACCAAGTTGTCTGACCAACTCTCCTTGAGACATTCCGAAGCTGCGCCGGATTTGCAGGAGCTTCTTTGCAAGATGTTTCGGACGGGGTCGCGAGTGTCCCATAGTTTTAGATTTCGGTGAAAGAGGTTGATTTGGGCGAATGACTGAGACGTCTACAGGCGGCAGGCCCCAAAGAGAAATCAAGACAACTTATCCAGTTGTAGTATTACCGGTAATCGAGGATCTGCGGATTGTATAGCTCGTCTGCAAACTCTGTTATAAAGGCTTCCGCCTGTTCTCTGTTGAATATAAACGCAGTATTGAAGTCAGTAGAGAACAGCCTCGGAATACCTGATATATAACCCTGAAGTGTCACTATTATTATTCCTGTCTCCGTCTCTCCGCCTGCCGCATCAATCCGCCGCAGTCGTTCCATCATTGCCTGATTGATCGCCTCAGCATAGAGTTCATTTGCATTTGGAATGCGACCGACCTCTAACAGGTGAACGTTGGTGCCACGAATAGCGAGCAACGCCAGTCCATCTCCGTCAGTTCCTATTTCGGCATCTTCTGGCACATCCATTAACCAATCAAGCAGTTCATGTTTAGTCGTTGGCACTAGTTGCCTCTCTTTCTTCTCCCGCAGAACAGTAGACTCGAGTAAATCCAGACATCGCGGTCCAACTCGCTTTCAGCTTTCACCTGAATATGGGTGGCTTAGCTGCAAGTTGGTCCGCGATGTATCTAGATACCTATTTGGCTTTGACCTTCTCGATTAAGGCGATCTCTTTAGTGAGCGCGTCACGAAAGCGCGTGAGAATGGCAATAAGTAAATTGATTTTAGCCAGGGATCGACGACGCTCTCGCTTAGTGCCTAGAAAGAATTCAATCTGGACTCTGCGCCGACAATCGGCAATGGTAAGCATGTTGTGACCCCACCTGTATTCGCCCTGGTTGGAGGATTCAACCTCAGCGAAGATATGCGACGTATAACCGGTTGAGACAGGCGAGAGAAATGAACGCTTGCGAAGAGAGAAAACATTTTTCATGTTAGCAACCTCGGAGGAAATGA
>JADMIO011276533.1_pt1 | contig 88509 bp, 75 predicted proteins | sample 8958161 | NCBI WGS metagenome assembly JADMIO01 (sample SAMN16585339, study PRJNA669376) | soil metagenome | isolation source: Crop rotation soil | place: USA: Cullars Rotation, Alabama | collected 2011
CGCGACAACTTGTCCACGTGGAATTCTAAGCTTAGGATCCCAATGTGCTGGAAAGCCGTGAGGAAAACGACGAGCAGCGGCGACTTGCGGGACATGATGATTCAGATTTCAGCCTGCGCCGGGCTGAACAAACAGCGAACCATGGAACTCATCTCATAATTGGTAGGGCGCGTCGCTCCGCGCGCGCCGCATTCGAGATTCCACTGCAAAGCCGTTGCTCTCCATCGATGGCCAACGGCGCGCGCGGAGCGACGCGCCCTACCAGTCCCACTTATCAGAGGGCCTTTGGATTCTGCTGCGCACGTCGTGGCCGAAAACATGCGCGGAGCATAGGGGTGAAGAAAGACGAGTCAAGTGAACCGCCTGCAAGGAATCCGATCAATTGCGATGGAACCGGTCGTAGCGAAACAAATGTTGCCCGCGTTAGGCCGCAATCTTTTTGTATGCTTCGCCTTCGTTCAGCGTCGGCCGCTCGGGACGGCCTTTGTATTTGTACACCAAATCCATGTTGCTGAGGCCGAGCAGGTAAAGAATCGTCGCGTGCAGATCGTGAACGTGGAGGCGGTCTTTCGTCGCGTGCAATCCCAGTTCATCCGTCTCGCCAATCGCCTGGCCGCCTTTCACTCCGCCACCGGCCATCCACATCGTGAAGCCGGTCGGGTTGTGATCGCGGCCATCGCCTTTCTCGGACATCGGCGTGCGGCCGAATTCCCCGCCCCAGACGACGAGCGTGTCCTGCAACAGGCCGCGTGACTTGAGGTCCTTCAACAGGCCGGCCACCGGTTTGTCCATCGCGCGGCACAGTTCGCTGTGGTTCTTCTCGATTTTCTCGTGCGCGTCCCACTTGCTGCCCGCGCCATGATAAAGCTGCACGAACCGCACGCCGCGCTCGACGAGCCGCCGCGCCAGCAGGCATTGCTTGCCGAACGTGTCCGTTTCCTTCTCGCCAATGCCGTAGAGCTTTTTCGTCGCGTCGGTTTCCTTCGCGAGTTCGACAGCACCGGGCGCTTCCGCCTGCATTCGAAACGCCAGTTCGTAACTGGCGATGCGCGCTTCGAGTTCGGTTTGTTCCGGATGCGCGGCGGCGTAATTGCGATTGATCTGGTCGAGGAAGCTGAGCTTGGCGCGCTGCTGGTCCGGCGTGAGCGCCTCGGGCGTGTTGAGATTGGGAATCGGCTCCGAGCCGCCCTGGATGCGAATGCCCTGATACATCGCGGGCATGAAACCAGCGCCCCAGTTGCGCGGGCCGTTCACGATTTGCGTCGCGTTGTCCTGCATCACCACGAACGCCGGCAGGTCTTCGTTCACCGAGCCAAGCCCATAACTCACCCAACTCCCGAGCGAGGGCCGTCCGGCGAGAATCGATCCGGTATTCATCTGGCAAACGCCTGACGAGTGATTGATGCCGTCCGCCCAGCACGAGCGAATCACCGCGATGTCGTCCACGCACTCCGCCGTGTGCGGCAGCCAATCCGAAACCCAGAGTCCGCTCTGGCCGTGCTGTTTCCAGGCGCGTTTCGAGCCCAGCAACGGCGATCGATGTTCACCCATCGAGGTGAGGACTTTGCCGAAACTGTCGGGCAATCGCTGGCCCGCGAGTTCGTTCAACTTGGGTTTCGGATCGAACGTGTCCATGTGACTCGGCCCGCCTTCCATGAACAGGAAAATCACGCTCTTGGCTTTCGCGGGGAAATGACCGGGCTTGGCCGCGAGTGGGTTCGATGCAGCGTTCGCGCCGAGCAGTTTGTCCGCGCCCAGCAAATACGTCAGCGCCAACGCGCCAAATCCCGCGCCGCCGCGCATCAGGAAATCGCGGCGCGTGTAGAGCGGTTCGATATGCATCTTCATGAGAGGAATTCCGAATGACGAATGACGAATGACGAGAGAATTCCTAAGTTCGAATTCCCAAGAGAAAGGCCGCTCTGCCCGCGGAACATGATTTGGCCTTTGGCATTCGGGCTTCCTTCGTCATTCGACATTCGACATTCGACATTTGTCACGTCATTCCACATACAAAAACTCGTTTGCGTTCAAGAGCACGTGACAAAAATCCGTCAGCGCGACTGTTTTCCGATCCACGGTCACGGTGCGGCTCGCGAGCAGCGGCTTGATATCGTTTTGATTCGGTGATGAATCACGGAAGACGCTGGGTTTCGCTTCGAATTGCCAGTAACCACACGTCGTAGCCGTCATCGCTTCGGACGTGAGCAACAGTTGCTCCTGGCGCAGCGCGGTTCGCGAGAGGCGCACGTCGTCAACCGGTCCATCCCAGACATGGTCCTTGAGCAGACCCCGCCCGCCGATCACGAAAGAATTCTTCGAGCGAATGCCGGCCACGACCTTGTGCGCGACTTTAGCAACTTGCATCGGCTCGTCATCGTTCGACAGGTCTTTCGCGTAAAACGTGACGCCGCCCTCGTTCGTGTTGGCCAGTTTGATCGTCGCCGCGACGAAATACGGCTTGTTCAAATTGATGTGCAGGTCGGAGAAGACCGGCTCGTAAGCGGGCTTGCCGTCCGTGTCCTGACCCGTGAGTTGCAGCACGAGCGTTTGCGGCCGCCGTTGCGATTTGAGACTCGTCACGCCGAAGCCCCAGCCCGGCTCGCTTTGTTTTCCGCTCCAGTGCGAAGCAATGGTGCGCACCTCTGCGCCTTCGTAGAGTGACCGCAGCACGACGAATGCTTCGATCGTGAAATCTTCCAACGGCAGGGAATCGCTTTCCGGCACGACAAACCTTTCCTGGCTGGAGCGCGGCGACATCAAAGCCGCCTTGCCATCGCGATACGGAATTTTGTCCGCGACAAAACCGGCCACTGCCGAACTGGCGCGCGCCAGTTCCACGCGCGTTTGTTGCTCGCGCAGGAATTTCGTGGCCGCGCTGCGTTCCTCTGTCGTCGGTGCGCGACCAAACGCCAGCTTGTAAGCCATGGCCGTCAATTCGTCGTCCGTCTTCATCCCGCTTTTTTGCAAGCGCGCCGCCATCGCTTGCGCCCGTTGCAGCATGTATTGGCTGTTGATGAGCATCAGCGACTGGACGGGCGTGGTGGTTGTGTCGCGTTGGGAAGCGCTGAAGAAATTCTGCGGCGCGTCGAAAACTTCGAGCAGCGGGTCGCGGCTGTTCCGCATGACTTTCGTGTAAATGCTTCGGCGGGGTTTGAAAGTGTCCACCGCCGGGCCGCCGGCTTCGAGTTGCAGCTCGCCGGTGACGGCAAGGATGGAATCGCGGATCTGTTCCGCATCGAGGCGGCGAATCGGGAAGTGCCAGAGCAAACGGTTTTCGGGATCGATCTTCGGAGCGCGGACAGCCATGTCCGCGCGTTCATCCTTGGTCGCATCATCGCGCGGACTCAGCGGTCCGCGCTCCGAGGATTGCCGATACGTCGCGCTGGTCACAATCAGACGATGCAACTTCTTGAACGACCAGCCATCCTGAATAAAGCGCTGCGCCAGCCAATCGAGCAGTTCCGGGTGACTCGGCTTTTCACCAAGCCGCCCCAGGTCGCTCGATGTGCTGACCAACCCGCGGCCGAAGTGATACTGCCAGACACGATTCACGATGACGCGCGTCGTCAACGGATTCTCGGGAGCGGTGAGCCAGCGCGCCAGTTCAGTCCGGCGTCCCGTGGTGTTCGTCATTCCCGGGGGACGGAAAATGGTCATCGGCTTTTCATCGAACACCGAGAGCAGTCCCGGCTCGATCGATTGCTGCGGCTTCCTCGGCATGAACAACGGCGGGGCGGTCGCGCTGACGTCAGTCGCAATCAATGCGGTCGGCAATGGCGCCGGTTTGAACTCATCAAACTTCGCGAGTTGTTTCAACAGGCCGACATGTTTTTCCTTGTCGTCGGCGCCGGTGATCTTCATGCGGTATTCCTCGTAGGTCACCTGGCGGTAGGCCAGTTCCGCAATTTGATGTTCCCACGGCGTGCGCTCGGCGACCGGCTTGTTGATCAGCGCCAGCGTTTCCTCGATGAACTTGGGAAGAATGACCCCCTGCGCTTTCTTGCGATACGGCGCCTCGACTTCCGCGATCTGCGCGCGAATCTCCTTCGTCATCTCCTCCCACTTGCCAATTTTTCCCTGATACCCGGCGCGCTCTGCTTCGGTGGCCACATCAATGTCTTCGCGCGGCAGGAACGGGGCGAAGAACGCCTGCAAGCGGTAGTAATCCTTCTGGAGAATGGGATCGAACTTGTGATCGTGACAGCGCGCGCACTGCACGCCCAGTCCGAGGAACACATCGCCCGTCGTGTCGGTGATGTCGTTGAGAATCGTGTTCCACTGCCCAACCACATCGCGGTTGTTGTACTCGTAAATCCAGTGGCGCAAATAGCCGGTCGCGATGAGACGCTCCGGCGTGCGCGGCGTCATTTCATCTCCGGCAATCTGTTCGCGCACGAACTCGTCGTAAGGCTTGTCGTTGTTGAAAGAGTTGATGACGTAGTCGCGGTAGCGCCACGCGGTGGGCCGCAAGTCATCGATGCGATAGCCATCGGAATCCGCGTAGCGCACCAGATCCAGCCAGTGGCGCGCCCAACGCTCGCCGTAGCGCGGGCTGGCGAGCAATTGGTCCACGAGTTTCTCGTAAGCATCGGAAGATTGGTCGGCGAGGAAGGTTTCCATTTGCTCTGGCGTCGGCGGCAAGCCCCAGAGATCAAGATAGAGACGGCGGGCGAGAGCGATGCGGCTCGCTTCGGGCGATGGACGCAAATCAGTGAGCTTCGCAACGATGAACCGGTCGACTTCATTTTTCGCCCAGGCAGAGTCCCCCTTCGGCGCCTCGACTTTTGCCAGCGGCTGAAACGCCCACCACTGGCGATCCTCATCCGTGATTTTCCCGTGCACTTTTGCCGGCTTGCCGCTTTGGCCCGGCCAGATGGCTCCGTCCTTAATCCATTGTTCGATGGTCGCGATTTGCGAAGCCAAAAGTTTTTTATCTTTTGGCGGCATTTGCAAATCTTCGTCCTGGTAGCGAATGGCCTTGATGAGAAGGCTTTTCTCCACGTCGCCCGGAATGACGGCTGGCCCCGTGTCACCGCCCGTGAGCATTCCATCCAGAGAATCAAGCACGAGCCCGCCTTTGATTTTTTCCGCCGAGTGGCTGTGACACTTGAAACAATTGTCCTGAAGAATCGGTTGGACCTGTTTGGTGAAAAAATCCTCGGCCAGCGGCTGGGTTGCCGCTCTCGTCAACGTTGAACAACAGATGCTTGCCACGAATCCGGCGACCGTAACGGCGCGGAAGCGCTTCTCACCGAGCCGTGAAACGTTGCAGGCGGTGGACACAACGGGATTTTGCCTGCTCGCGGCAGAATTCACAAGCGGCCAGAAACGGGCTTACAGATGACCGGTGCATTCGGACCCTGTTCTGGTAAAGGGTGGCAGTTGTCGCGCCGCGACAACTCCGCTCGCGCACCAGCGAGCGGTTTCGGTGAAGCGTCCGACTGTGGCGAACGTTGCACATTCCCCGGGACGTGCCGCTGGACGCGGCACGACTGGTCGCAGCGCGGCCAGTGCTACCACCTTAATGCGACGCCAGCTTCGCCATGTTCTCCAGCGCCCCGCCGGTCACGCGCATAATGCGCCAGTCGCTTTTCATTTCGGCCCCCAGGCTTTCATAAAAGCGAATGGAGGGCGTGTTCCAGTCCAGCACCGTCCATTCGAAGCGCCCGCAACCACGCTCGACCGCAATGCGTGCCACCGTGGTGAGCAATAATCTCCCGAATCCCCGGCCGCGAAACGACGGCTGCACGTAAAGGTCCTCGAGATAAAGACCGGGCCGGGCGAGAAACGTGGAGTAGTTGTGAAAGAAAAGTGCGAACCCGACCGGCTGACCATCCGCACAAGCGAGCAACGCTTCGGCAAACCGGCGCGGGCCAAACAATGTGGCGCGCAACTGTTCTTCGCCGGCGCTGACCTCGTGCGTGAGCTTTTCGTATTCCGCCAGCTCGCGGATGAAGGCCAGCAGGACCGGCACATCGGCTTCGGTCGCAGGACGGACGGCATTCATATCGGGCAGTGAAACCAAAACTGCGTTTCAAAATTTCACGCCTTGCAGATACTTCACGCTCACCGGCACGGAGTCGAAGGGCGCGGCGGATTCGTCTTCGATAAAATAGTGCTTCACGCCCACGGCCGCAGCCTGTTTGAGCACTGCGGGCCAATTGACCTGCCCGGTGCCGAGCGGCACGTCATCGCTGGGTGAGGCGCGGCCAGTGTGGATGCCGGTGGGCGCACCCTGTCGCAAATCTTTGAGGTGCATCATCACCCAGCGGTTCGGATATTTCGCGAGCAGCTCCGCCGGGTCCTGTCCGGGATGCGTAACCCAGAAGACATCCATTTCGAAGCTGACGAAAGCCGGTTTGGTTTCGCCTACGAGCAAATCAAAATGCGTGCGCTCGTCGCCGTCCTTCAACGGACGAAATTCGTAGCCGTGCGGATGATACGCAAACGTGATGCCTGCGGCCTTGAAAGCCGCGCCCCATTTATTGAAGTCCGTCGCGGCACGACGCGCGTCGGCTTCGGTGAAACCTGACTCGGCGTTGTGCGGAATCCACGCGCACATCACAAACTTGACGCCCAATGTCTTCGCCCGTTCCACGGCGGCATTGATGTCCTTCTTCATCGCATCGTAACCGAACCCCGCGCTCGCCATCCTCAGCCCACGCTCCTCCAGCAAGGCCTTGAACTTCTCGACGCCAAGCCCGTAATCGCCGCCGCCTTCAATCTCCGTAAAGCCCATCGCCTTCACCTTGTCGAGTGTGGCGGGCACATTCGTCTTGAACGATTCGCGGAACGTGTAGATCTGCAAGCCGAGCGGCCCTTTGAAGTCGCCGGATAATTCGGCCGCACGCGCGAAGAAGCTGGAAACCAGCACAGCGAAAACGAGGAATCTCATGGGGATGGATTACCAAGTCCCAACGGGGAAATGAACTCCGAACATTCAATGTTCAACCCAGCATCGAACCGGGACGCGTCGGTTGAGAGTTGAGCGTTGAGGGTGGCGGCGCAGCAACGCCCGCTCTACGTTGGATGGTGCGTGAGTGGGTTGAGCGTTGAGAGTCGCGACACCGCCAAAGTTCTGTGCGTGAAGCAGCCGCGCCGCAACGCGTGATTGCGTTCGCCCGGATTGTTTCTAGGCTTGGCGTCATGAAGCCACGTTCTTCCTGCTTTATGCTGCTGGCTCTGCTCTTCCTGAGTACAACCGCCGGCTCGCTGTTGCTGGCCCAGGAAGTTGCGGCAGCGCGGCCGCGTCCGTTCCGGATGGGCTTCACCGCCTTTCCACCCGATGTGACGGCCGAGGCGCTGAGCCAGACGCGCCAGTTCGTCCGCACGAACGCTGATCTCATCGCGCATCACATTGAGGGTGTGCCGTGGGCCGAGGCGTTGGCCGACAAACCGTTCCCGAAGGAACTGGTGAGTTCCAATGAAAAGAAACGCTCCATGAAACCGCCGGGGGCCAAAGTGTATCTCGCCATCTCGCCGGGCCGCGGCGAACTCAAGCTCGCGGAAAAAGGAGCGTCGCCGCTGCCTCCCGAACTTCGCGGCAAATCCTATGATGATCCCGCGGTCAAACACGCCTACCTGAATTATTGCCGTCGCAGCATCGAATTCTTCCAGCCGGACTACCTCGCCATCGGGATCGAGGTGAATGAAATCTTCAGCGCGGGCGCGGACAAATGGCGCGCCTACGCCGAACTGCACCGCCATGTGTATCGCGAGTTGAAACGGGAACATCCCAACCTGCCGATCTTCGCCTCCTGCACGCTGCACAATCTTTTCAAGAAGCGCGGCGCGATGCTGAAAGCGTGCCAGGAACTGATGCCGTTCAATGATTTCGTAGCCATCAGCTTTTACCCGTTCTTCATCGGCGAAACCCCCGACGCGGCGTTCCAGTGGCTGACCGACAACTTCGATTCATTCGGCAAACCCTACGCCATGGTGGAAACCAATGACACCGCGGAGCGGTTGGAAATGCCCAGGGCCAAAGTCACATTGCGCGGCACGCCGGAAAAGCAGGCGGCCTACACGCGGACATTGCTGACGCTGGCCGATCGAAAGCGATTTCAGTTCGTCGTGCTCTTCATCCATCAGGACTACGACCGGCTGTGGGACACAATCAAGGCGACTGCGCCCGAGCTGTTCATGGCCTGGCGTGACTGTGGGCTGCTCGACGAACGCGCTGAGGCTCGTCCCTCTTACGCCATCTGGCGCGAACATTTTGGGCGCCCCTTCGACTCAGGACAGTGAATGCGAAGCCCACCGGCACTGCCAGCATCATCCCGGTTAGAAGCGGCATCTTTGTAGAATCAAACGCAAAATGATTCTCAAGCTCCGCGCTCAGGACGTGCGCACGGGCGCATCTCAGTTTTTGAGTGGTTCGCAAATGAGCATCATGCTCATGGGCAAAACGGATCTGAAATGGCGCGTTAGCGTCTTGGACTGCGCCAGTCCTCTGGCGCTTTTCCAGGCAAGGGACACCGGTCAGAAAGCGCCAGAGGACTGGCGCAGTCCAAGACCTGGCGGAATTCACATGCCCAAAAAATGAGATGCGCCCGTGCGCGCCCTCATCGGAGTGGATTCGTTGACAACAGGAATGTGCTTCCGCATATTGCGCGCCCGCTTGCGCGGACGGTTGGTAGGTTACCCAAGTGGCCAAAGGGGATTGACTGTAAATCAATTGGCTGACGCCTTCGCTGGTTCGAATCCAGCACCTACCACCATCTCCCACTCTCAATAAAAATAGAGCGCGGCGATGGCGTGCCAGGCCGTGAACACGAGCAGCAGCACGGAGAAGGGAATGTGGACGAGGAGCCAGCCATGCAGCCAATGTTGCAACCTCGCCTGCAAATCGAACTGGCGTCGTTCATCGCACCACGACTGAAGTTGCTCCACCTTGTCTTTCAAATCAGCGCCCACGCTGATTTTCAAGAAACGGAACTGGTCATCGGAAACGCGCTGTGCGCCCAGCAATAATCTTTCTCCGCGCGACGCAGCGAGATAGGGCAAGGCCGCTTCGTCCAGGAACTGTTTCAATGTTTGAATGGCGGGATCCGTTTGCGATTCCACCACGGCCGTCGCCGCCGCCGACTCAGCGAACAACGTGGCGGACGCGATGGTCGAAGCCGTCAGCGACGTCCGCGCCGGCCTGGTTTCAAGGGCCTTCCGCATTTCCTGCGCGGCCTCGTGCATCTGCCTGCGCAAGTGCGGGATTTGCTCGAAGATGGTTTCTCCCGGCACATGGTCTTTCATCAGGCGCGGCAGGACGTGTTGCAGCGCGAGTCCGTAAAACCCGCTCACCATCACGATGCCGTAAATCACCAGAAACCATTTCGTCATCGGGGAGCCCGTGGAAAATCCGCAGTGCAGCAGCACCAGTGGAATGGTGAGAATCGTGAGCCAGATGTGGCCCTTCAGCCAGAGTTGCAGCCGGCCCACTTTGAGCGTGGGGCGTTTGCGGCGCAGGCCGAGGAGCGCGGCGAAAACAAAAATCGCGGCCGCCACGCTGCCGTAAATTATCCCCAGCGGGGTGCCGGCCACGCTGCGTCCCGTCTCACGCACATCGCGATGCCAATGTGCCGGCATCGCGAAACGAAACGGCAGCCGATAAGGATGGAACTCTCCCAGGTAAAGCAACGTCGCTGCGACGCTCGCCACCAGGACGAACGCGGCCCAGCCCCAGTGTTGGCGATTGATAATCACGTGCGTTTGAAAAAACTCGCTCTTCCGCCATCCGTCAGGCGTTGTTTGAACGTGTGAGATCCGACCAACGCCACCGCCCGGTTGAGCTGCGGGACGAGCGTGTGATCGATCCGCGGCCAGTACTCAAGGAGTTTTTCCCTGCGCAGTGGGCCCTGCTCAAGCTGCTCGTTACTGGGTTGCATTGGAGCGGCGAATTGAATAACACAGCGCCCGTGTCTGGCAAAGTGTTTACTCCGCGGTGGCATTTTTCCTGCCGGGTGGGGAGCTTCCTGCTGCTGGCCGCGTGGAGTCCACGATGGGCTTCGCAAGCCCCGGCCGCCGAAACGGCGCCGGCCCAATTCCTCGGGTCGCCCGGCTGCGCTTCAGCGATGTGCCACGGCGGCGCCGAGGAAAAACACAACGAGTTCTGGATCTGGTCCAAAAAAGATTTCCACACACGCGCGCCCGCCACGCTCTCCATGGGTTGGTCCCGGCGCATGGCGGACACGCTGAAGTTGCCGGATCCGCGGGGCAGCGACCGCTGCACGGTTTGCCATAATCCATTCGAAGCGGTTCCGTCCGACCGGAAGGCCGCAACGATCAACAAGCTCGAAGGCGTTTCGTGCGAGAGCTGCCACAACGCCGCCACGGAGAACTGGCTGCTCACCCATACGCGCACCGATTTGCAGTACGAGCAAAAAGTCGCGGCCGGCTTGCGCGACTTGAAGAATCTTTATGTGCGCGCGAACACCTGCGTGGCGTGCCATCAGAATCTTGATCCGGAACTGCGCGCGGCCGGGCATCCCGAACTGACATTTGAATTGGACGGCCAGACCACCTCCATGCCACGGCATTGGACGGAAACAAATCGGGTGCGTGGCGCCCAGGCGTGGCTGGTGGGGCAAGCCGTGGCGTTGCGCGAGGCGACAACCCAGGTCACCGACTCGGAATCGGACGTCGCGCAGCGGGCCGAAGCGCTGGCTTCACTGCTGGCGGTGGCAACGGACAAGCGTCCGGCCAAAACGATCGTCGAAGCCAAAAAGGAATTCCACGACTGGAGCGACCATGCCGCGCGCAGCATCGCGGCGATGAACTGGACAAAGACGGACGTTCGTTTCCAACTCGAAAAGCTTGTGGGCCGACATGTGGAGTTTGCGGAGGCAACTGGTCCCGCGGCCGGCTGGGCCTTCCGCGCGGAACGAATCGTGTTGGGACTGGAACGGCTGTTGGTGGCGCTCGAACTCAACAGGAATCCGGCCCTCAGCCCGAAACTCGATCAGCTCTTCAAGGACGTTCAGTCGCGCCCGGGTTTTTCGCCCAGGCAATTCGCCGAACATCTCAAAGCCTTAGAGGAGACGTTGAAAACCGCTTCCGGCAACTGACGGTCTGCGCCGGGATTTTCAGTTCCGCCTGGGCGGACGGAACGCCGCAAGGATTGCGGCGCTCCGGTTCAGAGAAGGGAAGCCGAACGTGCGCGACAGTTCCAATCGCACCCGTTCGGCCTCAGCCCTTGAGCGTCCGGTTGAACCGCCCTACAATCGTTTCACCCCGCGGTGCGGCAAAGTGGGCAAAGTGTTTTGACATGAAGAAGATTATTATCGTTGGTTTCGTGTTGGCCGCCCTCGGCGCCACCTGGTGGCTCGGGCGCCCGGCTTATCGTGCTTACAAGGAAAAGAAATTCGCGGCGCAGGCGACCGAAGCCCTGGCGAAGAATCAGCCGCGGAAGGCGCTGCTGGCCGCGCAACAGGTGCTGGCGATCAACTCCAACAACCCCGCCGCCTGCCGGGTCATGGCAGATCTCGCAGACCTCTCGCGTTCGCCGCACGCCATGGTCTGGCGGCGGCGCATCGCGGAAATGGAGCCGACGTTATCGAACCGGGTCGTGTTTGCCTCATGCGCGCTGCGCTACGAGCAACCGCCGTTTCCCATGACATCACAGACGCTGCAGGAAGTTGCACCCGGGGCGTCCAATGATGTCGCGTTTCATCTCGTCTCGGCGCAACTCGCCTTGAAACAAAACCGGATTGCCGACGGCGAGAAACATCTCGAGGCGGCGATTCGCCTCGAACCGGCCAATGCATTGCACCAAATCAATCTTTCGGTTGTCCGGCTCGAGTCGCGTGATGCCGCAGTGGCAGCCGTGGCCCACGCACAACTGGAACAGGCGCAGTCGCATCCCGTGTGGGGCGCGCAGGCCTTGCGCTCGCTGGCCGCCCATCATCTGGGCCGAAAGCAATTCGCCGATGCCGAGCGCTTCTCCACCGCGTTATTGCGCAGCACCAACAGTACTTTTGCCGATCGACTGGAACATCTGGCCCTCCTGCGCAGCGGGGACAGTCCGCAGTTCACCGGATTTGTCGCCACGCTCCAGCGCGAAGCCGCGACCAATGTTTTCGCCGCCGCCGATCTGGTGATCCGTCTCACGGCGCTCGGCGCCGCCAATGACGCCATCGTTTGGGTGAAGTCATTGCCGCAGGCGATTCGCAATGAGCCGCCGCTGCCGATGGCGGTGGCGAGCAGTTATTTCTCCGCGGGCCGATGGCGTGAACTGGAGGAATCACTCAACGCGCAGAATTGGAAGGAGCGCGATTTCCTGCGCCAGGCGTTGCTGTCTTACGCCGTGCGCAAACAGAATTCGGCGGAGGTGGCGAACGCCCATTGGCGCGATGCGCTGCGGCTGGCCTCGGAACGGCCCGAACTGCTCAGCACCCTGGCGCAAACGGCGGCGGCGTGGAACTGGACCAACGAAACGGAAAGCGTGTTGTGGCGCGCCGCCAGGGAATTTCCCAAAGAGCGCTGGCCAATCGATGCCTTGCAGAATGGTTATGTGCGCATGAGGAATACGCGCGGCCTCTACGATCTGAATACATTCATGCTCGAACGTCAGCCGACGAATTCCTTCGCGCAGAACAACTGGGCCACGCTCTCGCTTCTGCTTCAGACGAACCTTCCGAAAGCGCACCAGCTCGCCCGCCAGGTTTACGATCGTGACACCAACAATTTTGCTTTCGTTTCCACCTACGCTTTCTCGCTCCACGTCCAGGGCCGCAGCGCGGAGGGACTCAAATTGATTGAGACTTTGAAGCCGGCCATGTTGGAAGATCCATCAGTCGCCAGTTACTACGGCGTCTTGCTGGCCGCTGCGGGACAGAAGGAAAAGGCACAACGTTATTTCGAGAAGGCTGAAAAGGCGCCGGTCCTGCCCGAGGAGTTGGCGCTGATTTCTGAAGCGCAAAAAAAATTGTAAGGGCTGGTGGGGCGCGCTGTCCCCAGCGCGCCGGCCGCGAAAGCAAGAATGACGCGGACGTTGGCCATTGACGCTCGGCGCGCTGGGGAGAGCGCGCCCTACCAACCATCGTTGACCCACTTCAAATTTCCTCGCTCGCCCTGGCCGATTCAGCGAACACTCATCCCGCATGGCCCGGCAGAATAAACGCGTGCTGATTGTCGAAGACAACGCGATGGACTCAAGTCTGCTCGCGAAGATGCTGCGCCATGGCTACGGCGAGTTCGAACTGGTGCGGGCCGAGCGTCTCGCGGATGCCGAAGCGCAACTCAGCCGGAATGTTTTTCAGGCCGTGATTTCCGATCTCACGCTGCCGGACAGCCAGGGGCTCGCCACTTTCACACGCCTTCATGCCGCCGCCGGGCAAGCGCCCATCATTGTCATCAGCGGCACCGACGATGAAGAACTCGCCCTCGCGTCGGTGCGGGAAGGCGCGCAGGATTATCTGGTCAAAGGCCGTTTCGATGCGCTCGGTTTGCGGCGCGCGATCAAGTACGCGATTGAGCGGCACCAGATTGAACAGACCCTGCAGAACAGCGAGCGGCATTACAAACACCTGCTCGAATCGATTACCGATTACACTTACGTGGTGACGTTGCGTGACGGCAAAGCGGTGGCGACCACCCACAGCCCCACTTGCGTTTCGGTCACGGGTTATTCCGCCGAACAATATCAATCCGATCCCGGCCTTTGGCTCAGAATGGTGCAGCCGGACGATCAGGCCGCCGTCGTGAATCAGGCCGAGCGGGCCACTCGTGGTGAGATGCCGCCGGCGCTCGACCACCGTATCCGCCACAAAAATGGCGAACAACGCTGGGTCCGCAATACGGTCGTGCCGCGCCGCGACGAGGATGGAACCATCGTCGCGTATGACGGTTTGATTCGCGACATCACCGCGCGCAAAACCGCCGAAGAAAAGCTGCTGAAGTCGGAGGCGTTCTACCATTCGCTCGTCGAGTCGCTGCCGCAGCACATCCTGCGCAAGGACCTGAATGAGCGGTTCACGTTCGCCAACCAAAAATTCTGCCAGCTGCTCGGCAAGCCGCTCGACCAGATTGTCGGCAAAACGGATTTCGATTTTTTTCACCCGGACCTCGCCGCGAAATATCAGAACGATGACCGGCACGTGATTAAGACCGGCAAGATCTTCGAAGCCATCGAGGTGAACCAGGCGCCGGGAGGCGAACGCCGCTACGTGAACGTCATCAAGTCGCCCATCCACGATGCGACCGGGAACATCATCGGCATCCAGGGAATCTTTTGGGACATCACCGAACGAATGCGCGCGGAGGAGGATTTGCGCAAAGCGCACTCGGACCTGCGCAAATCACACGCCGAGGTGAAGGCCGCGCAGTTGCAATTGATCCAGGCGGCGAAGATGGAATCCATCGGCACCCTGGCAGCCGGCGTCGCGCACGAGGTCAAGAATCCGCTGGCGACACTCACGATGGGAATGAACTACATCGAGAAGAACGCGGCGGGCAGCGACCAGAACATGGCCCTGGTTCTTTCCGAAATGCGCGACGCGCTCGGACGCGCGGACAAAATCACACGCGGCCTGCTGGACTTCTCCGCCTCGCGCCAACTCGACGTGAGCGCGGAGGATTTGAACCGCATTCTCGAACAGACGCTCCTGTTGATGCGGCATGAGTTGAACAAGCAAAAGATCGGGCTGGTCACCCAATTCGCGGCGGGGCTGCCGCGCGTCTCCATCGAGAAAAACCAGATTCAGCAGGTGTTCGTGAATCTTTTCATGAACGCCATTCACGCCATGAACGATGGCGGCACGTTGACGGTGCGCACTTCCAAAACGCGGATTGTCCAGAGCACGCACACGGAAGGTTCGCGCACGAGCAACCAGTTTTTTCTGGGTGAGACCGTGGTCCTCGTGGAAATTGAAGACACCGGGCCGGGTATTTCGCAGGAAAATCTCGTGAAAATTTTTGATCCGTTTTTCACCACGAAACCGACGGGCGTGGGCACCGGGCTGGGGTTGCCGGTCACCAAAAAAATCGTCGAGTTGCACGGCGGAACCATAGAGATTACGAATCGCCGTGAGACCAACGGGGTGCGGGTGGCGGTGATGTTGCGCGTGGAAAAAGCTTATGAAAAAGAAGGTGCTGGTGGTGGATGACGAAAAAAGTTTCACCAACCTGCTCAAGTTGAACCTGGAGCAGACGGGAAACTACGACGTGAGCGTCGTGAACTGGAGCGAAGACGCGCTGTCCACGGCGCGCGCGTTCAAGCCGGACATCATGTTGCTCGACATCATCATGCCGCGGATGCCGGGCGGAAATGTCGTGGCGCAATTCGAAGCCGATGCCGAGTTGAAAGACCTGCCGATCGTTTTCTTCACCGCCGCGGTGCAGCGCCGGCGCCTGGAGGAAATGGACGGCATCATTTCCGGCCGCCCCTGCCTCGCCAAACCCGCCAGCCTCGAAGAAATCGTGGCAATGATTGAGAAGCAGACAGGCGGGTCGGCGCCGTCATGATCGACCAGGGCTTGCTGAAATTCTCGATATCTTAACCTTTGATTTCCCCACGAAAGAACGAACCGCCGGCCACGTATGAAGGAAGCATCGCTGAACGATTTGAATTGTGCGCAATTCCTGGCGGTGGTGGGCACGACATTCCATGTCTCCGATGGGGATGGCGAGCCAGTGCCATTGAAACTTGTGGAGGTCAATCAGCGCCGGTCCCGCCCGCGTGATTCCGCGGCGCAAGGCGAAGCATTTTCTCTCCTGTTTGGGGGGCCAGGAACCCGGTTTCTCCCCCAAAAGCTCTACTCGTTCGCTCACGAAATCATGGGCCGGTTCCCGTTGTTCATTGTTCCCGTTGGCCGGGATGCAACGACATTCCACTACGAAGCTGTGTTCAGCAGAATCCAGACGGCCGCCCCAACAGGCGCAGTTCAGTAGCTCGCAGTTTCGTTTGCCTTCACTCTGGTCGCGAACGATTTGCACTTCGCAAAGCATCCAACGTACAGTGCCTGCCGTGCCGGATCATTTCGCCAAAGTGGACCACGTTTTTGAAAAGGTGCGGGAGCGGGTGCTCGCATCCCCCGCCCTGTTGGCGCGCCTGCGGGCCACGCCTGATCGGGAGAGATTTGTTGCCGAAACGCTCCGCGTCGCGGAAGAGATGAACCTCAAAGCGACGGCCGCCGATGTCGAAAATGCGTTGCGGACGGCACTTCGAGAGTGCATCGAACCCTGGGCCTGAATGAATCTGGCCTTGCTCGATCGGTGGGTCCCGTTCCGTTTGTTTTCCCGCGAGGGCATACCATGGGTCGATTGGGTCCATACCGATGACCTGCGTTTCAACGATTCCTTTTTCGAACAGACGATTCAGCGTTGCCTGAGACATCCGGCCAACGTGCTCTTTCGTCATCAAACGCCGCTGGCAACCCTGGGCGAACTATATCGGCAGCGCCGTGGCCTGGCGCCGAGTGGATTTATTTTTCATTGGTCACGTTGCGGTTCCACGCTCGTCTCGCAGATGCTGGCGGCGCTGGAACACGCGATTGCTATTTCCGAGGCGCGCCCCATCGATGCGGTGCTACGGGCTGATGTACCGGAAAGAGATCGTGTGGATTGGCTGCAATGGATGGTGAACGCGCTCGCCCAACCGCGGCATCGAGAGCGCCATTTTTTCGTCAAGTTCGATTCCTGGCACGTGCTTCAATTGCCGTTGATTCAGCGCGCCTTTCCGGAAGTGCCGTGGATTTTTCTTTACCGCGATCCGATCGAAATCATGGTTTCACAACAACGGCAACGCGGCGTGCAAATGCTGCCGCAGACTTTGGACCCCGCGTTGTTTGGCCTCAATCACCGCGAAGCATGGACGACACGACTCGATGAATATGGAGCTCATGTTCTGGCGCGAATGGCCAGGGCCGTGGTTGAGTCCCACCGTTCCGGCCGGAGCCAATTCGTAAATTACCGCGAACTGCCCGACGCAGCCTGGAACTCACTCGTGGCTTTCTTCGGAATGGAGTGCAGCGAAAATGATTTGGCGGCCCTCAAGCGCGCCGCGCAATTCGACGCCAAACGTCCCGCTTTGCATTTCGAGAGCGACGTGTCCGCTAAGCAAAGCGCAGCCAGTGAAGAGTTGCGCGCGCTCGCCGCGCAATGGGTGCAGCCGATTTACGAACGGTTGGAGCAAATTCGACTGGAAGCCGCCGCGCGACGTTGAAGCAAAATCATTGTGTCCGCGCCGCCGCGCGGGTGATCAACTGACGCAACCAGTCGCTGACACAACAATCAATCACGAGATGAACGCGATCCGTGGCGCCTTTGTTGTTTACGCTATGGGGGGTGTTGAAGTTGTGATACCAGACCTCGCCGGGATTCATCACCACCCGTTTTCCGTCCAGCACGAACTCCAGATCGGGATTCGTGCGCACGGGAATGTGCAGGCGCACTTCGCCATCTTCGAGACTGAGGTTGTAGTCGCGATGCTCCTTCACGATCGAACCGGCCTTCAACCGCAGGAACCGGACGGCCTGCAGTTCCACCTGTAACGCAGCCAGCACTTCGCGAACGTAGGGGCAGCGTTCGAGCAGCGGTGTGTCGGCGTAATTCTGTGTCGCCATCGGATCGGGATAAATCTGATCCGCGCGGCCAGCGACGGAACGCAACGGCACAGCGCTCCAATCCCCCTCATAATACCGCTGGTTGAAATGAGGGATGAACTCCGCGGACAAAACGCCGTCGAGATCCGCCTGCAGGCGGCCGGCATCGAACGCGAGCGGCAGTCGGACGCTGGACGGAAATTGCGAACCGGCTACCGGCGCCAGGCGCCATTCGAATTGCTCGTGCGAAACAGACTCGCCCGTTTTCCTGAACCCAAGCCGTCGATACAATTGCGCGGCACGATTGCCTTTCAGCACCTGCAAACGAAGGGGCTTGTTTGCGCCCGCCGCTTGCTGCAACAGTCGCCGCAGCAGTTCGGTGCCGATGCCGCGGCCGCACTCCCTCGCCGCAACGACAAGGTCCACGACTCGAATCTCCTCGTCCGTGACGTTCGTAACGATTCGACCCACGGGAGATTCATTTTCAAGCACAAGGTCGAACTTCCCGTGAGGAAACATCTGGCGGTATCCAGCGGATTGGGCGCGAAACTGCGTTTCGATGAATTGCGTGCGCGTCGTTTCATCCCAGGTGACCAGCGCCAGTTCTTCAGCACGTGTGCTGGCGTAAAGTCCAAACAGGAATCGTTCATCGCCCGGCTGTTCCGGCCGAAGTGTGAGCGAGTCGGCGGCGACTCGCGTTGAAACATCCCCAGGCATCGTTTCGAGACCATGCCAAAACGCCAAAGTCGAACTCAAGGATCGAGCGAGCGATGTCCTGAAGGTCTCTTCCCAAGTTGCGGACGATAAATCGAAACGCGCGACAAAATTCTTTTCGGAATTCTTTGACAGCACATTTTTCTTTTGACAGGCTCCGCGCGTGCCCGACAGGAGGCAACGCTCGCCTCCAAATCAAAAACGTCATGCGTAATGTTCCAACAATCGCATTTTTGATCTCCAGTCGATTGCTACTGCTCAGGTCCTTGCGTCGGCTGGCTGGTTTTTCCTCGCGTTCGTTCGTCGCCGCAAAAATTCCGAATCGCTTCTCTTTATGAAACCACGTCGCACTTTTCTTCTTCGCTGTTCCGCTGTCGCCGCCGGTGTGGCCGTTATGCCCGGCGCGATGCTGGCGGCACCCAGGCTGTCGCGAGGCGGCGGCGTACATGCAGGTCTTGCGGAGTTTGAAAAGAACTTGAACAGCAGCTTCGAAGTGAGCCACGCCAACGGGCCGAAGGTAACGTTGAAGCTCGTCAAGGCACAGGCAACGGTCCGGCGAGGCGCCAGCCGAAAGTCGCCGCCCGGAGGCGATGAGGGCAACGAAAAGTTTTCACTTATTTTCAGGGGACCGCGCCATCAGTTGCTTCCGCAAGACACCTATCACTTTCGCCATGGTGAATTGGGTGAGCTAAGCCTGTTCATTGTGCCCGGGCTTTCGCGGGATCAGCGTCATTACACTTACCAGGCGATTTTTAATCGCCCTCACGGAACGAAACTCACCGTTATTTAGATTTAGCAGCCCGTTACAAGACAGCCGAACTTTCGATCAAAAACTGAACCAAAACTCAACCGCGGAAAGGCAACTACTATGTCGGAACCATTCTTAGGACAAATCATTCTCGTTGGATTCAACTTTGCCCCTCGTGGCTACGCATTTTGTCAGGGTCAAATCCTGTCCATCGCCCAAAACACGGCCCTGTTTTCCCTGTTGGGAACCACCTACGGAGGAAACGGGACAACCACTTTTGCGCTCCCGGATCTGCGCGGGCGTGTGCCGAACGGCCAGGGACAGGGCCCGGGTTTGTCGAACTATACTTTGGGCGAGGTCGGCGGCGCGGAGACGGTCACCCTTGTCTCAACTCAGATGCCCGCACATACTCATCTTTTGAACTGCTACACCGAAGATGGCAATCAAGGCAACGCCAACGGGAATGTCCTCGCGTCAACGGGCGCTGCGCCGCCGCCCTACTCGAACGTCGCGCCGAATTCACTGATGGCACCCGCTTCGATTGCCGCGGCCGGCGGGTCGCAACCGCATGAGAACCGGTCCCCGTACCTGACTTTGAATTATTGCATCGCGCTGCAAGGCATTTTCCCGTCACGAAACTGAAATTGAGAGATGTGAGTGTCGGGGGCGGCGCGCCCGGACGCTCGCTCGAGCGACGAAGCCGCGCCACATCGCGATTGCACGATCAATCGCGCGTCGCCTTTGGAATGCATGCCGGCATTTCGCGGCGTCTGCAGAGTTTTAGACCCGATAGGAACAATGAAAAGTATTGGCCGAGAACCTGGCTGTGCATGTCGCAAAACCGACCCCGGACATCCGCGCGCAGCCGTGCTGAAAGCCTGCGGTAAGGATTGCCTATGAGAACACTACTCGTTTCCGTCTTCGCCTGCTGTCTGGCCCTGGGGCCTGCGTCACAAGCAGCCTTATTTTCGAACCCAGCCGCCATTTCGTTGAACGAACCGGCGGCTCCGCTGCCGCCAACGGCGGGTTCGCCCTATCCTTCCACGATCCTTGTTTCAGGTGTTTCCGGCACCATTTCCAAGGTGGTCGTGCGCTTGAACAGCATCAATCATAACCGCGCTGATGACATGGATATCCTTCTCGTCGGTCCCACCGGCGCGAAATTCGTCCTCATGTCTGATGCAGGTGGAACGGCTGTCGCCCTTGTGAATGCCACGGTCACATTTGATGATGATGCTGCAACGCAAATACCGGACCTTGGCCCCCTCGTCGCAGGCACGTTTCGGCCGTCAGCTTACAGTCCGTCCCCTGATAATTTCCCCGCTCCCGCCCCCACCGGCCCGTACAACACCGCGGCGCCGGAAGGCTTTGCCACGTTCGCCAGCGTCTTCAACGGCAGCGATGCGAATGGCACATGGAGTCTTTATGTGGTGGACGACATCGGGAACGGCGGCCAAATCGCCAACATCGCCGGCGGCTGGGACCTGGAAATCACGACCGTGGATGATTTGCCGACCGTGACGACCTTGACGTCTTCACCGAATCCTTCGTTCACCACCGCGCCGGACAACGTGGTTACATTCACTGCCACGGTGAAAACCACCGATGGGTTCGACGTTCCGTTTGGCACAGTCACCTTCAAAGAAGGCGCGACGATTCTGCAGGCGGACACGCCGGTCAACGGGAGTGGCCAGGCACAATTCGTGACCTCTACCCTGAGCGCGGGGACGCATGTGATTGTCGCGCAATACAATGGCGAACCCGGTGTGGTCAACGTCAGCAGCGGCAGCACGGTCCAGGATGTGGATCATCACACCGTCGTCAGTGGGGACACATTTTGTAATCCAGGCAGCATCGACTTCGCGGACACCGGTTCACCAGGCGTGGCGAAGAATCTTTATCCGTCGCACATGTTTGTCTCCGGCGTAGCGGGATCCATTTCTTCGCTGAAACTGAAATTGAACGGGATTAATCATCCGCGGCCCGATGACATGGATTTTCTTCTGGTCGCGCCGAATGGGGCCAAATTCGTCGTCATGTCGGATTCCGGAGGGACGCTCCCGGCCGCGAACGTCAACCTGGTTCTCGATGATTCCGCTGCGTCAGCACTTCCGGATCTTGCACCGCTGGTTTCAGGCACGTTCCGTCCGAGCAGCTACCTGCCCATCAACGATGTGTTTCCCGCGCCAGCGCCGGCTGGTCCCTACAACTTTGCGTTTCCCGACGGCACAGCGACCTTCGCTTCCGTCTTTGCGGGCATAAGTCCCAATGGCACATGGACACTCTACGTGGTTGATGACGTGGCGAATGCCGGTCAAATCGCGAATATCGCCAATGGCTGGTGCCTGGAATTCGTGTTCAACCAGCCCCCCACCATCACATGTCCGGCAAACATCACCGTGGCAAATGACTCCGGGCAATGTTCCGCCTCGGTGCCGTTCGCGGTCACCGCCACCGGCATTCCCACACCGACGGTTCAATGCAAAATGGGCGCTACGGTCATCACGTCACCGCACGTCTTCCCGGTCGGCACCACCACGGTGGACTGCTCGGCCCAAAATGTCGGCGGAACGGCCACCTGCAGCTTCACTGTCACGGTGAACGATACACAGTCTCCAACGATTTCCTGCCCGGCCAATATTTCAGTGGGCAACGCCCCCGGCCTGTGCTCGGCGACGGTCAGCTTCACGGTCGGCGCGAATGATAATTGCCCCGGTGTGACCGTGGTCGCCAATCCCGCTTCCGGCTCATCTTTCCCCGTCGGCACCACGACTGTGAACGCAACAGCCACGGATGCCTCCGGAAACACGGCCATGTGCAGTTTCACCGTGACGGTGGCCGACACGCAGAATCCAACCATCAGTTGTCCGGCCAATATCACGGTTAATAACGCTCCGGGTCAGTGCTCCGCCATCGTGAATTTCACGGTGGGTGCCGCCGACAATTGTCCGGGTGTGACCGTGGTCAGCAGTCCAGCATCAGGAAGCGCGTTCCCGGTCGGGACGACGACGGTGAATTCAACGGCGACCGACGCAGCCGGACGCACGGCCACTTGCAGCTTCACCGTGACCGTCAACGACACGCAGAATCCGGTCATCACTTGTCCCGCCAACATTGTGCAAACCACTGCGCCGGGCCAATGCTCCGCGACGGTGAACTTCTCGGTAACGGCGGCGGATAATTGTCCGGGCGTAACCGTAGTGAGCAGTCCGGCTTCAGGTTCGGTCTTCCCAACGGGCACGACCACGGTGACCTCAACAGCTACGGACGCGGCCGGCAACACAGCGACGTGCAGTTTCACCGTGACAGTTACGAATCCGGCGCCAGTCGTGACGATCACTGCCCCTCCGGCCGGCGCGGTTTTCGCCGTCGGGAGCACGGTCACTTTCAGCGGTACGTTTACGGATAATGCCGGCGATGTGCATACGGCGCAGTGGTCGTTCGCGAGCGGTGCCCAGACCGTCACGCAAGCGGGCACAGTCAATGAGGGAGCAGGCACGGTGACGACGACGCGTACGTTCAATGACCCCGGCGTATACCTCGTGAAGCTGACCGTCACGGATATTTGCGGCAATTCGACGACGGCAACGACCATCGGTGGCATGACCGCGATGATCGTTGTTTACGACCCCGAAGGAAGTTTCATCACCGGGGGTGGCTGGATCAATTCCCCAGCCGGCGCTTACTTGGCCAATCCGCAAGTGACTGGCAAAGCGAATTTCGGGTTCAACGCGAAGTATCACAACAACGATACCGTTCCCAAGGGCAACACCGAGTTCCACCTCAATGCCACGAATTTCAAATTCAGCAGCACCGCCTACGAATGGCTCGTCATTTCCGGTCCCTGGGCGCAGTTCCGAGGCAGCGGCAAAGTGAACAACGCGGGGAACTACGGTTTCCTCCTCACGGCGTGGGACGGCAAAGTCAGCGGCGGCGGTGGAACCGACAAATTCCGGATCAAGATTTGGGACAAGAACAACAACAACGCCGTCGTTTATGACAGCCAGCTCAACGACAGCGACTACGCGGATCCGACCACAGTGCTGGGAGGCGGCAGCATCGTCATCCATCACTAAGTTCGTTGGCCAAGCTGCTTTGGTAGTTCGTCACACGCCGACGCCGGCGTGGCCGTTAATCGTATTATGAAAAAGCTGATTCATGGTCTGGTTTTGGGGAGCAGCCTGCTCTCGCTCGAAGCGGCGGTCCTGAATTTCTCGAACCCGGCGAACATCTCGTTGAATGAGCCGAACACGACACACAGCGCGCCGACGGTCGCCGCGCCGTATCCGGCCACGATCAGCGTTTCGGGTGTGACCGATCCGGTGTCCACGATTCGCGTGATCTTGAATAACATTAATCAGACACGGATGGATGACATCGACATGCTTTTGGTCAGCCCCACGGGGGTGAAGTTCGTCATCCTTTCCGATGCGGGAGGATCGGTGGCGCCGACGGGAATAACTCTCACGCTGGGCGACAGCGCCGCGGCGCAGGTTCCCGATGCCGGCCCGATTCCCGCCGGCGGGGGGACGTATCAGCCGACTTGCGTTGATAATGCGAACAACATCAATACAGCCTTCCCGGCGCCAGCGCCCGCCGGTCCCTACCTTGCCGCTGCGCCCAGGGGAGTAGCGACATTTGCGTCTGCGTTCGCAGGCATCAACGTCAACGGCACCTGGAGCCTTTACGCCGCGGATGACACCGTCAACAACGGGCAGGTCGCGAGCATCACCGGAGGATGGACCATCGAAATCACGACCGCTCCTGCAGCGGTGGCCACCGCCACCGCGTTGAATTCCTCACCCAATCCGTCGTTCACCACCACACCGAACAACGCGGTGACGTTCACGGCCACGGTCACCAAACAGAGTGATGGCACACCGGTCACCGCGGGCACGGTCACATTCAGGGAAGGCGCAACAACGCTGGCCGCAACTGTGGCGTTGAACGGATCGGGCCAGGGCTCTTTCAATATTTCGACCCTGTCGGAGGGAGTGCACACGATTACAGCCGACTACAATGGCACCGCGAGTTTTCTGACGAGCAGCAGCAATAGAACGCAGACCGTGGACAACCACACCGTCGTGGCGGGAAGCACGTTCTGCAACACGGGTGTCATCACCTTCGCGGACGCGGTTGCGCCGGGCGGGGCCAACGTTTATCCGTCCCGCATCTTTGTCGCCGGTCTTCCGGGCACGATCAGCAAGGTCACGGTGCAGATAAAGAGTTTGAACCATACGCGGCCCGACGACATCGATTTGCTTCTCGTGTCACCCAGCGGCGCGAAATTCATCCTCTTGTCTGATGCCGGCGGGACCACGGCCGCCAGCGGCGCGAATGTCACGTTCGATGATGCGGCGGCAAGCACAGTGCCCGATGGCGGGCCGATCGTGACTGGGACTTATCGTCCTTCGAGTTACACAGCGGCCGATACGTTCCCGTCGCCGGCTCCAGCGGGGCCGTATCTCACGCCGGCCGCCGAAGGTGGAGACACGCTGGCCGCATTTAATGGCGCCGATCCAAACGGCACCTGGACACTGTACGTGGTGGATGACGTCGTGAACGCGGGATTTGTCAACACGATCGCTTTGGGTTGGTGCCTGACGTTCACCACCTCGGGTGACACGCCCACGTTCACCACTTTGACGTCATCGCTGAATCCATCGCTCGTCGCACAATCGATCACGCTTACCGCCGCCGTGAAGCGCGTGAGCAACTCGAACGCTGTCACCACCGGGACGGTTACGTTCCGGGAAGGCGGGAATATTCTCGCCAGTGCTGTTGCGGTCAACGGCAGCGGCGTCGCCACGTTCAATACGAGCGCTCTCACGGAAGGAAGCCACGTCATCACAGCCGACTATTCCGGCGTGCCCGGTTCGTTCAATGTCAGCAGCGGCGTGCTGACCCAGCGCGTAGACACCGCCACGGTGGTGAGCAGCAACCGGTATTCAAATCCAGGCGTGATAACCATTCCAGCGGGCGCCACCGTGCCGCCGGCTTATCCGTCCCGCATTCTCGTTTCAAACGCCGGCAGCACCATTTCAAACATCACCGTCGATATCGGCGGCATCAGCATCGATCGGCCGGATGATTTGGAATTGCTGCTCGTCAGCCCAACGGGCGCGAACATAGTACTGTTGAGCGATGCCGGCGGCACGGTGACACCGGCCAGCGGCGTATCGATCACGTTCAGTGATGCCGCTGCGGGTTTTGTTCCGGACAGCGGACCGCTCGCCTCTGGGACATTCAAGCCGACCAGCCCAACCGGCGCCGCCACTTTTCCGGCGCCTGCCCCGGGCGGTCCCTACAATCATCCGGGGCCAGCCGGTTCTGCGACGCTTGCTTCCATCTTTGGTGGCGCGAACCCCAACGGCTACTGGAGCCTCTATGTTGTGGATGACGTCATCGGCGGAGGCGGGACCATCGCGAATGGCTGGAGCATTTCATTGCTGGGTCCGCCGTCGGTGGCGTGTCCGGCGAACATCGTGACCACCAATGCGCTGGGCCAGTGCCAGTCAGCACCGGTCTCCTTCGCGGCGACTGCCAATGGCGCTCCGTCCGCGACTCTCAGCTATCGGATTGGCACAACACCCATCACCTCCCCGTTCGCCTTTCCTCTGGGCGTGACCACCGTCTCAGTGACGGCCAGCAATGTTTACGGCACGGCCGCGTGCTCATTTACGGTGACAGTGCAGGCGGCAAGCACGCCCCAACTGACCATCGTGCGCGCGAATACGAACGCAGTCTTATCCTGGTCCAATTCGTTCAATTGCTACACGCTTCAATTCACGCCGCGGCTGTTTCCGTCGTCCGCGACCAACGTTTGGTCGAATTATCCTGGGCCCTTCGTCACCAATGCCGGCCGGATTTACGTGACGAACAGTAGTTCATTGAGCAATCGCTTCTTCCGCCTGCGTTTTTGAGGGACTGGGTGGTCGAAGCGGTGCGGAGGCCGGCTTTGGCAAAACGGGGAACGTTTTGGAGGACCGCAACGTCTTGCCTTCCCCCGAAACATTTCCAAATCTAACGCATGGGCCTGGCTCAGAACTTCTCCGCGATTCAGGAACGCATTCACGGCGCGTGTGTGCGCGCGCAGCGGGACACAGCCTCCGTCCTGCTCCTGGCGGTGAGCAAGGGGATGCCGCCCGAACTGGTGAGTGCCGCGGTCGATCTCGGCCAGGTGTTTTTTGGCGAGAACAAAGTTCAGGAAGCGAAAGCGAAAATCCCGCAGTGCCCCAGCCGCGCGCGCTGGCACATGATCGGCCATCTGCAATCGAACAAGTGCCGCGACGCGGTGCAGCTCTTCGAAACGATTCACGGCGTGGACAGCCTCGCCCTCGCCGAAGAGTTGAACAAATGGGCGGATAAGCTGGGGAAGACCATGCCCGTGTTGCTCGAAGTGAATTCCGGCGAAGGAACCAAGTTCGGATTCAAACCGGACGCGGCGCTGGAGCAGCTCGACGCCTTGAACGCGTTGCCACGTTTGGAGATTCATGGGCTGATGACGATGGCGCCGTGGACGCCGGAGCCGGAACAGGTGCGGCCGGTTTTCCGTGCGCTGCGCGAACTCAAGATGCGTTGCGAGCAAAAGCTCGGCGCCCCCCTGCCCCACTTGAGCATGGGCATGAGCGGCGACTTCGAAGTGGCCATCGAAGAAGGCGCGACGATTGTACGCATCGGCACTGCGCTCTTCGGTCCGCGTCCCAAACCGCAGCGGCCGGCGATTGTGGATGACGGCCCGTAGTTTTTTTGGGGAGCGCGGCTGTGGCGAAGCCCAGCCGCAGCAATCGCGAATCACCGGCGTGCTGCGGCTGGTCAAGGATGACACAGCCGCGCTCCGACATTTCAACTTTGAACTTTGCGTCCTGAACTCCTAACCTTCAGGCGTGACGGTCGAAATGTTCAGGCATGAAATGCGCGAAGCCATCAAAGCGTACGAAAAATTCATCGTGTGCCTGGACAAAGTCCCGGACGAGTGTGAGCGCTCGCTCGATTCGCTCATGGAAAAAGCGATCAAGGCTTACGAAAACCGCGGCCCTCATCTTCGCCACGGCATTGCGCTCGATAAGCACGTCACCATCATCCTGAGCCAGACCGAGCACGACCGGCCGCTTTGCGGGATCTATTTCAATCTGCACTCGCCCTATCAGAAAAAGGCGCCCGCCCGCACCGCGAAGACGGAGAAGTAGACCCTCACCAGCGGGCGAACAGGTTGTCCGCGATGCGTTCCGGCAGAATTCCGCGGAGGCATGCGAGCGGTTCCCGGTACGAACAGTAGTCCTTCATGCACGGCACGCACGGCAGGTCGTGTCGTTGCAGCGTGTGCTTCAGCTGGCCGTAGGGACCGGTGCGCGCCGGATTCGTCGGACCGAAAATTCCCACGACGGGTTTGCGCAATGCGGCGGCAACATGCATGGGCCCGGTGTCATTCGTCACGACGACGCGGCATTGCCGCAGCACCTCCACCATTTGCAGAAGCGACGTGCGGCCCGTGAAATCGACGCAGATTTCCGGCGCCGCGGACCCGATGGCCGCCGCCAGTTCGGCATCTGATTTGCCGCCGAGGATGGCAAATCGAAGATCGCGATTGCGCGCGCGACACTCGGCGATCAACCGTTGGAAATGCTGGACCGGCCAGCGCTTGTTTTCCCAACGCGCGCCGGGGAGGAGCGCCACCGCGGGCTGGCCGTTCCAGGGCCACAGTGCCTCCACTTCGCGCGCGACGGCTTCGCGTTTCGGAAGCCACTCGAAGTTCGGGTGCACTGGCACACCGATCGCACGCAGCACTTCGAGATACCAATCGACGGCGTGCGTTTGTGGCGAAGGTCGCGGCACACCGATGTCGTAGTAGCCGTGCGCCACCTCGCGGGTGTCGTGCAAACCGACAAAGAATTTTCCGTTCGCCAGCCAGCCTATCGCGCCGCTGCGGGCCAGCGCTTGCAGATCAATGACGAGATCGAACCGGTGCTGACGCATCTCGCGGATGCCTTTCCAGATGTCACGCCAATGCCAGGGCGTGGCCCAGCGCTCGCGATCGAAGCGAAAGATGCCACTCAGATCGGGATCTCCCTCCAGCAGCTCCGCCAAATTTGACTCGATCCACCAGAAGATTTCCGACTGGGGATAATGTTGTTTGAGCAGCCGAAGGACAGGCAACGCCTGCACAACGTCACCCAGCGAACTCGGTTTCAGAATAAGAATCTTCAAAGCAGCGCCGCGCAGTGTCGCCAAACCCGGGAAGTTGCCAAAGAAATTTTCCGCTCAACGGATCAGATGCGGCGCGGCACCGGCATCACCATCTCACTCGATCCAGCGGCGCTGAGAGCAGCGCTGCGATATCTTCCGCACCAGATCAGCTCGCGAGGACTTTGCCGAGAGCTTCGGAGAATTCTTTCAACGATTCCGCATCCCTCGTTTGCACGACCGGTTGTTCGGTAATGGCCCAGCCCGTGTATCCGAGCTTGTCGAGTTCGCCCATCACGGCGGGCCAGTTCACGCTGCCCCGCAGCAGCTTGACGCCGAATCCCTTGACTTTGCCGTTTTCGTCGGGCGCCGTGCTGTAATCTTTGATGTGCAGCTTGAGGATGCGTTTGCCGAGCACTTTGATCCACTCCTCGGAGGGTCCGAATTTGACGTGATTGCCGATGTCGAAGTGCCAGCCGACCCACGGACTGTTTATTTCCTCCAGGTACTGTTTCGCCTGTTCGGGTTTCATCAGGAAATCATTCCAAACATTCTCCACGGCGATCTTCACACCAAGTTCCTCGCAGAGCGGAATGGCCTGTCGGATGCCCGCGATGGAACGCTTCCAGCATTCGTCGTAGGTAACTTCTTTTTCGACTACTTTGCCGGGCACAAGCAAAACCGAAGTTGCACCGTATCTCTTCGCATCACGCAATGTTTGCTTGAGCGCTTCCAATCCTTCGGCGCGAACTTTTTCGTCAGGCGATGACAGCGGCTTGCTCCAATGGTGAGCGCCACATACGCTGGCCGCTTTCAGCCCGGTTTCTTCGAGCGCGCGGACCATTTCGTCCTGGTTCATGTGGCTGTTCGGCTCCACACCTTCGAAGCCGGCGGCCTTCAAGGCCCGGCATTTTTCCATGACCGTGCCTTTGTAGCCGATGGTACCCCACATGATCGCTTTCTTAAGCTGGCGCTTCGGCTTTACCTCGGCCGCGAACAGCGGCGCGCCAACCGCAGTAGCGGTGAGAACAGTCGCAGTGTTTTGAAGGAATTGACGTCGTGATGTTTTCATATCTGGTCTCGACAGCGGCAAACTTTAAATGAATTTTGTCTTTCCCGGAATCGGTATCGGCGCGATGGGCATCGGGGTGTCCCACGCCAGTTTCTCCGGAACGAGCTGTTCCTTTGAGTCCATCGCCTGTTCCCACCTGATTTCCTGTCCCGTGTAAGCTGCCATGCGGCCCATCAGGCCCATCAGCGTGCTGTGCGCCATCCGCACGCCATCGTTGATCGGTTTGCCATTGCGAATCGATGCGAACAGTTCGTCATGCTCGACCTGATACATGTCGCGCGGCGCCTTTTCGGATTGCCACTCCGTTTCGCCCGTGATCTCGACCGCAATGCGCGGACGGCGGCCGATATAGCCATTGCCCTTTGAACCCATGATGTAATCGATTGTCCCGCTGTGGCAGTTCGGAATCTGGCGATGGACCACGAAGCCGCGCACGCCGTTTTCGAACTCATAGTTTACCTCGATGTGATCGAAAATATTTCCCTCGTTGTTCGGCGTCTGGCGTCCACCCACGGCGGTGCATCGGATGGGAGGCACGTCCTTCATCGTCCAGGCCATCTTGTCCACACTGTGCACGCACTGCTCCGTATAACCATCGCCGGAGAGCCAGGCAAAGTTGTACCAGTTGCGCAACTGCCACTCGACATCCGTCATGCCTTCCTTGCGCGCGCTCGCGTGCGGCATCGGTTTCACGGGGCCGGTGTAATACGTGTGATACATCGCGCGCACTTCACCCAAAGCGCCATCATGCACGCGCTTGAAGAATTCGCGGCGCGCGGTGTCGTAGCGCCAGCAAAAGCCAGCCACGAGCGCGAGGTTCTTTTTCTTGGCTTCCGCAACGCTGGCCAGCACGGACCGCATTCCCGGACCATCCGTCGCCATCGGCTTCTCGCAGAAAATGTGTTTGCCCGCGGCGACCGCAGCCTGCAGATGCTGCGGGCGAAATCCGGGCGGCGTGGCCAGAATCACAAGGTCCACTCCGCTATCGATTAATTTTTGATAGGCATCCAGACCGACAAAACATTTTTCCGGCGCGACTTTTATTTTCTCGCCCATCTGCTCCTTTTCCGCGGTGGCTTTGATCTCGCGCAGCCCATTCTGCAAACTGCTTTCAAACGCATCCGCAGCCGCAACAAGCTGCACGCTGGAGTCCGCTCTCATGGCCTGCATCGCCGCACCCGAACCCCGCCCGCCACAGCCAATCAGTCCGACCTTGATCGTGTCGCCGGGCGAAAGCTCCGCGCTTCGGCTGGTCAAAACAAAAGGAGCAGCGACAAGGCCGGCCGTGGCCGCACTGGAGGCGCGAATAAAGTCGCGCCGTGAGGTAACTGAGTTTTCCTGTGTCATGTGTTTGGGACGTTGCGCGCCACTATTTCATCAAATGTTTTTTTGCACAACGATGTTCAGCGGGCAATTGGACGGTGGCACTCAAACGGCATGAACGCAGGGCGCAGGAGATTGAGCCAATGACCCATTCCCGAAGGGGGACGCACCATGATTGGAGGGAACCCTACAAACCTCTTTCGAACTGGAGAGTCCGCCGCCACCGTCGGGACTTTGCTCTGGCGGCGGACTGAAGAACCGTGTTTGAGAGGAACCCAGGAGCATCGCCTGGGTCGATCTCAGCAGCCGTTTTCAAACTCCTGTCATTCTGGCGGCCGGCAAGGTCGGCGGCAGCGCGATGCCTTTGAGCGCCTTTTCATGCAGTGCACGTTTCCGACAGGCCGTAAAGACCGCCAGGTTAAAGAAGTGCATAAACCCCAGGACCAGAAGCACCAGTCCGGTCTTGGTGCTCAAGCTTTCCAGCGCATCTTTGAGGTCAGCCGCCGTGACGCCGAATCGCAGCGCCAGGGTCACAAAACCGATGTTGATCAGATAAAACCCCACCACCAGCAGATGATTGACCGAGTCCGCCAACTCGGTGTTACCGTGAAAGCAATCCACGAGGAAAATCCGGCCATTCTTGTGCAAGGTGCGCGCCACCCAGACGGTAAGAGCGATGCTGATGCCGAGGTAAACAAGGTAGGTCCAAACAATCAGTGTCATAAACAACCCTTTCTGTTTTCTATGACAGTTATTTCTGTCACGACAGAAATATATGAACAGTGCAGGCCCAAGGCAAGGAAAATCTTTCCAGCGCCAGGGTGCTCCATGGCTCGGTTGCGGCCCGCAGGCGCAACTGCTCCAGAGCGTGCGCCTCCCGGGAATCTGTCCGGAAGCGGCGCGTGAGGGCTTCAACAAACCTTGCACAACTCCTGTCTTTCATGTGGTGATTGGCGCGCGCGTTGATGATGGTTGCGAACCAGGATTTCTTGAGCTGCGATTGGGGGACGACCTCGTTTCGCTTGCGTTGGGTTTCCGGAGCGGATTGCCGCGTGCTCCGGGAAATTTGCGGGCCGGGCGGAATCAAGAGGATCCACGAGGACGCCTTGCAGAACGGCGCCACGAGCGAATCTGCTCGTGGCCAGGTGTTCGGGCGTTTTTTGCACGGGCAACTGGAGAACCTCCTCGGCAATGACGCCCCCTCTTTGCCTTTGCCGCTCGTTCTTTCAGGAATGGCGTCGTCCTCGATTGGCTGGCTGGAATTGCCTTACGCCTCCGTCCCGTTTGCGCTCGACGGCCAGGGATTGATCGCCCGGGAACTCGAATGGGAAAAGACCGCCTGGGTCGGACCGACCTATTTGCTCTCCGGAGTGGCCACGCAACATGAGATGATGCGCGGAGAGGAAACCGAGGCCATCGGTTTGATGGCGGATCCCGGTTTGAGCGCGTTGCGCCAGCGCTCGTTGTTAATTCTCCCCGGCACCCACTCGAAGCATATCTGGATTGAAGATCAACATGTGGCCGATTTTCGAACCTCCATGACGGGAGAACTATTCGATGTTTTGGGCAGGCACAGTCTTTTGCGTGCTTCCGTGAGTCTCGACTCCCATACAAGCAATGTTCCGCTTACCGAATCCGACCGGGCAGCGTTTCAGGAAGGCGCAAGATGGGGGAAGGATAACGGGTTGGCCGGCGGACTTTTTCGTGTGCGCACGCGCGCAGTGCTGGATCGTGCGCCGCTCACGAGCAACACATGGTTCTTCAGCGGACTATTGATCGGAGCGGAACTGGCCAGCGTCTGCAAAAACGAGGGCGATCGTCCTGTGATCCTCGCAGCGGCGCGCGGCCTTGCGGAGCTTTATGGCCTGGCGCTGGCGGCGATCGCGGGTAAAACGATTGCGTGGTCTCAATTGCCGGCCGGGCAAGTCGAACGCGCCACGATTATCGGGCATTCGTTATTCCTTCAAAACCGACGCGCGCGCGGGTGAGTCCAACGTCGAACGCTCGAATGGGCGAAGGTAATCAAGCCGTGTCCGTGCGAAGATGGTGGACGCTGCAGGTTTCGAACCTGCGACCCCTACCGTGTGAAGGTAATGCTCTACCACTGAGCTAAGCGTCCACGAGCGGCGCACAAATTAATCACGAGCAGTTGGATTTCAAGGAATTCCTTCCGCGCCCATCGTTCACTGCGGGAGCCTGGTGGCTTCTGCCCGAATCTGGTTCAACATATCGCGTGCGATCTGATCGCCTGGATTTATCTCCAGGGCCATTTCGAACTGGCGGATTGCCGCGAGATAATCGCCCCGCTGCGTGAGGACCAATCCCAGATTTCCCCGGGCGCGGCCATGCCGCGGGTTGATGCGAAGCGCGGCTTCAAACTCAAGCTGCGCGGCCTCGAGCTGGGCACTGCCGCGGAATGCCAGCCCGGAGAAGTAGTGCGACTCGTCAAAATTCGGGTCAAGTTGAATCGCGATCCGAAGATGCGACAGTGCCTCCGCATTTTTTCCGGACAGCACGAGCGCGCTTCCGATTTCAAAGTGGGCGCGCGCATCATTCGGGTTGCGGCGCAGCAGCGCCTGGTTTGCCAGAACCTGATCGTGAAGGAAGCGCGGCTGAAGCGCCCGATTCAAGGCCGCAAAATCATCCTGAGTTTTCATCACGACCTGCAGCCACAACTCCGCCATTTCATCGCTGGATTGCGATCCAAAGATGACGTCGCGCGGTGGTTGATTGGGATTGCGCGCATTGTTCGTGGAGTTGTCGTACGAATATTCCATGACGAGCTTCGTGCCAGCGGGCAACATGATGGGCGCGAGGTATTGATAATCCCCCTGCCAATTGAAATCCCAATCATCGATCCACATGAGCCACTGCCGGGTCCCGTTCGGCAGGTCCGCGTAGCCACGCATTCGTTTGCACAAATAATGCGCGTGCGGCAACACGCCCCGCACTTCCACGTTCACCGGCAAAACGAACGCATCGCGCGCCGGATAATTCGTGACGCCCGCGGGAATATTGATCTCATAGGTATCAAGCGGCAGCTTGAATGCAATGGCTGTGCCGGGCTTGTCCGTAAAATAAAACGCGAGTTCCGGGTCGATGCGCTCCTCTTTCCCCGTCGGCTGCAAATGCATCTGCAAAATCAAGTCCGTGTTTGTTTCCACGGCCCATGCCAGATCTTCCGCATAAAAGCGGGGCGTCTTGCCCGGCTGCCAACTGGCAAACGTGATTGGGCTGTCCGATGTCCGCGGTGCGTGGATTCCACCGAACCCGGGCTGGCCGTCCTTGCCGTCCAGCGTCCGCGACTGGCCGGTTTTGTCCGTGCGGAAAAAAGCGTGATGCACGGCGCGGCTGTTCGGCCGGAATTCCAGGCCGCGCACGTAGCGTCGCGCGGAAATCGGAATGGGAATGATCAGGTTGCGGTAAACATCGCGTCCTTCCGCCGACAGCGAATATGCGACGACCGGCTTGACGACCAGGTCTGGCTCACCGAGCTGCCAACGTTCTTTTAGTTGTGGCACGGGTGGAAGATCGCGGGCTTCGCCCTCGGCCGCGCCTTCCATCGCCCATTGTTGAATCAAACCAATCTGAGCGGCGGTCAGCCTCCGCTCTCCCACGAGGTGGACGACATTCGGATCGGGCAACCACGGCGGCATGAGGCGGCGCTGCGTCACATCCACGATCTGCTTCGCGCGCTTCTTCACGTCATCGTAGCCGAGCAATGGGAACGGACCTGAGCCACTGGGATGATGGCAGCCGGAACAACTATTGAACACGATGGGCGCAATGTCCTTGTTGAAGGTGATCGCGCCTTTCGCGCGCGGCACATAAACATCCTGCTTCTCCTCGCCGGATTTTCGGCAACCGGCAAAGGCAAGCACGGCGAGCATCGCCAGCCAACATTGTGCAGTGGAAAATTTCAGAGCACGCAACGTAATCGTTTCACACCACCGGTGCAATCCGCGCGGATGCGAAAAAACGTTAATGGTGTTTTTCGCGGCGCTCTCAAAAAGAAGTATCTGCGTTGCCGAACGAAGAAAGGGCAGAGGCACTCGACTGAATCACTCGGCAAACTTTCGTCTGGATTGCTGCGGTCTGCCGGCGCACTCCAAATCGCAACGCGATGGCATCTCCCGCCCCCAGGGTTGCGAGTGTCATCGGGCTCTCTTCGTGCTTCGCTTTGTCGGAGTCGCTTTCAGGATGAATCTGCTGCGTTCCGGCAGCAAGGCCACCAGTTGCTTGTGCGCCAACAATCGATGGCTCTCGTCCGCCCATCGCTCCATCAGACCAGGGGGCGGAGATTGGCTGTGGCTAAAGGTGACTTTTACCCAATCCATTCCTCCGACGCCGTAGTGGTCCGGCTCTTTTGCGGCGAGTTTCCTCGCCTCGGGCAATGAATCGCGCAGCTTGAGCATGACGTTGCAGGAAGTCTCCTCCGTGCCCATAAACAGGAACGCCTTGTTGCGCGCCTTGAACGCAGCCTTGTGGCACGAAATTCCCTTCTCAGCTTCCGGGAACCGCAAAGCGATCCTGCGCAGCGCCTGCATGGGTTTGCTCTCGGTGACATTCATGATTCGCATCAGAGCGGACTCGCTCCTTTTGTGAAGGACGATCTGGTTACACGTCGGGCGGTTCGGGCTTGTTGCCGAGCATTACTGGGCTTGGCGCTCGGACGAAGCCGGACTTCGGATGCAACCATTGGCTCAGACGGCGCCAACCCAGACGGGCCGTCTGCCGCGCGATTTGGGCGTGGGTGCGGCCTATCCAGGAGGTGCTCCATGAATCGCGATAGAGAACGAAGAGCCGCCATCGGTTCGTGCCGTTAAATTTCACTTCGATGGTTTCCGCGGCCCGGCCCGTGATTTTTCCGGTGTAGTTGGAGTAGCGAAAGGTGGTGCGCGAAAAGCCGAGTCTATTGCTGGGCCAGACTCCATTCGCTTCCACCTGGTCTTCGAGGTAGTAAATAAGTCCGCTTCTGAAACTGTTCGTAACTGAGAAATAAACTGCGTTCGTACTTTTCGGCGGGACCCCAGCGAACACAACTTGCACATCGCCACTGAAATGCTTCGCGAACAGTGCCGTCGCGAAGATGCCGGCGGCTCCGCAACCCGCGGCGAAGAGAAGTTTGGCTTTGCGGCTCATGTTACGGAGGCTCACGGCGTGCAGCGAAAACCTCAGTTGGCCGGCGGCCCGGGGTTCTTCACGAGCTTGACGGAGCGGACGAACAAATCCGGATTGGCCGCGCACAAACGAAAATCGCCCTGCGCATTCTGGCGGTTTTGAAACGCCGGTGCGCCGAGCACGAACGCTGCTTCCTTCCAAGTTTCGCTTCCGGCCAGTGGCACCCGCGGTGAGACTGGCTGGTAGGCTCCAACCTGAGCATCGTACTGAATCGTGAACGAGCCACGGCGCGTGTCGGCGGGCGCCGCATCAAAGTACTCCACAATGACCATGGCAGTGGCGAACGGAGGCTCTTTCAACTCAGGATCGATGCGCAAATACAAATAGGCTTCGGGCCGGGCGGGCTTGCGGACGAGTTGATAACAATCCGTGCCGCCAACGTTGCCGGGGAATATCTTGCCGTCTCCACCTCCGGTGTTCGTCGGCTTCAGTTTGTTGGTCTCACAAATCGCGCCGAAGCGGATGAACGCGACCACGTCGCCCTCGGGCCGCGCTGTCGGTGCCGCGAGAGGCAGCACTTCGGGAGAAGGCAGAGGTCGTGCGGGCTTCACCAGGTCAGCCGGATCGGCCGGTTGCTTTTCCATGCGGCGCCGGGTGCCGTCGCTTTTGGGGCCGGTGTAGATGCCGGGCGCTTCAATTTGATCGAAAACACTGTCATTATTTTTCCATCGCAGCACGAGTCCATCCGGCGTCAGGTCCCAGCGGTGGATGGGCAGGATCGTTCCATCCTTGTTCAGGAGGCTGTGGTTTTCATAAAGAGTGATGAAATTCTCTTCGGCGCCGGAAATCCATTTGTAACGTCCCGGAATGGCGCTCTCGGGCATGTTGGCAAATGGAGAGGTGGAGGCGGACGCCGAATCGGTTCGAATCTGAGTCGTTGCCGTTTTCCGCGCCTGGAAGATGAAAACCGTGACACCAGCCAAGAATGCGGCGGCCAGCAGCAGACAAATCGCTCCAATAATAATGAGCCTCTTGCGCATGGATCCGCAGCGCATCGTAGCGGCGATTCGGCGCACGGCAACGGCCAAGTGTGTGAAGCGTTGCGCCTCATGATGAAAGTTCCGGGCGGCGGCCATCACTCCGCAGTGAAGAGCTTAATTCGGCCAAAGATGCAGCGTCCGCAGCATCGATTCGTGAAAAACGAGTGGCACGGGCGCGAGCACCACCAGCCACGTAAAAAGAATGTTGGCGCGTGGATGGTATTTCAGGAAACGGCGTTCCATCAGCATCCCGACAGGCTGCAGAAGAAAGTAAAGCATCATGCCACCGAAGAGCATTCGGCCGGTTACGAGCCAAAGGCTCAGGTTAAGAACGTATTCGTGCAGCAGGCCGGAGAAAGTGAAAACCAACCAGGCGGCCAGCCACGGCCGGCGGCGCAACGGTGCGAAGATAACGAAGCGAAACCAGTCACTCATCCAGAGGTTCCAGCGGCGGCCCCAGAAGTCAGCGATGCTGCGTGAGGCGAATGGATTGCGGTGCAACACGGGCAACAAGCGTCCGCTCGGCAGCCAGAGAATCGTGACGATGGCAACAAACACTTCGGTGGTCAGTATCACTGCCGGCGCGACCAGATAGCTGAGAGCGAGGCCGCGAAGCTGGAACGCGTCCACGATTTTCCAATAGATCCAATAGTAGAGAAGCAGTGCGCCGAAACACGCGCCGCCGCGCAGAAGCAATGACGGCCAGCCGCTGAGGGACTGCGAGCGTTCGAGGGAATTCGGCGCCAGCACCGGGGAAGAAATGAACCGAATCGTTTTCGCGCCTCTCGCGCCGCGAACAAACAGGGTGGCAAACTTCATGGCCAATCCAATGGACGCTAGCGCCAGCAGGTTGAGCCACGTCACCCGCCAATCCATGCTGAGGTTTTGCCACGTCACTGGGTTACGATCCCGAAGCAGCGAGATGAGTGAAAGCAGAATCCAAAACGCATATGCACCAGATCACGCGGCCGTTAATTGTCGCGAGCGCCAGGATAGATCGGAGCGTTTGGTCTGCACTGCAGGCCGGCCTCGTCACAGCGTGCGCAGCAGCACGCCCCATCAGCTTCGTTGCGAAAAGTCATGTTCGAGAGCTCACACTCACGAGAAAGTTGCATCGTCACATTGAACACCCATCGAAAAGTGCCAGAGTGATTTCAGCCTGGCGTTTCGTCGGGTGTTGCAAGGAGAAGTAATCAATCACGAGAAAGGAAAACAAATCATGAAACATGACGTTTACGACACGGGTTCCACCGCGAACCGGACACGCCCCGATGACAAATCTGGTTCCCGGCCATCAGACGCCGAGAAACAGGAGATGATGAAGAAGATGGAAGCCGCGGGCACACCGGGGCCAGGACACAAGGCGCTCGAAGCGTTGGTGGGCAATTGGAAGGCGGAGGTGAAGTGCTGGCATGAGCCGAGCGGTTCGCCGCAGGTGAGTCAGGGAACGGCGAAGTCAAACTGGATATTGAACGGGCGATTCCTGCAGGAGGACTTTCACGGCGAAATGATGGGCAAGCCGTTTCACGGGCTGTACCTGGTGGGCTACGACAACACAAAGCAGACGTTCAACACCGTCTGGGTCAGCGACATGCAGACCTCGATGTTTGTCAGCGAAGGCAAAGGAGAGAACGGCAACAAAGTGATCACGCAGGAAGGCAGGACGAGTTGCGCCGCAACGGGCCAGACCAACGTTCTGATGAAAACGGTGCTGCGCATCATCAGCAATGACAAGCATACCTTCGAAATGTTCGACGGGAGCAAGGGCGAGAACACGAAGACGATGGAGATAACCTACACCCGGCAATAATCGTATTCGATAGCACAAGCCCAGCGGCTGGACCGGCCGCTGTGCTTTTTTGTTTCGGCTCGCGAATTGGAAGCCCAAGTTGCCCGAAGGCAAAGCGTGGGTTAAATCATGGGATGATTCCGGGGCGGTTGCGTATTTCATTGCTGGTTTGGCTCATCAGCAGCGCGTGGACGCGCGCCGCGTGCCCCAATTGTGCGAGTTTCGATCCCGGAGTTGTGACCGGCGCGATCTCTTTCGGCGCGCTTACAGAGGCTTCCGGCATCGCGGCGAGCGGGCGGAATCCCGGCGTGTTGTGGACGCACAATGACGGTTCGGCGGGAAGAATCTGGGCCGTGAGCACCAACGGCGCACGACTCGCCACCTACGATGTGAACAATGTCGATGACTTGGAGGACATCGCCGTGGGGCCAGGGCCAACGCCAGGACTATCATATCTCTATATTGGCGACATTGGAGGAAATCTGGGGACGAACGTGATTCGGCCGGAGGTGAAAATCATTCGCATCCCTGAGCCGGCCGTGGACTTGGCGTGGGCCAGCGATCCCCGGTCGCCGAATTTCAACGGACGAGATAATTTTACGCTGGTCTATCCCGATGGAAGCTTCGACTCCGAAACATTGCTCGTCGATCCGCTCACGAGTGACGTGTGGGTGGTGACGAAGGAGTCAGGCGTGGCGCGCTTTTATCGCGCGAATCTGAATGCAGTTCCGGACGATGGAACGGTGCTCATGGAGTTCGTAACATCCGTTCCTTTTCATCAGGCGTCTTCCGGAGATATTTCAGCGGACGGCACGCAGATCGTCTTGCGGCGGGAAAATGCGGCGGCGCTCTGGCTGCGCTGCGACGGGGAGCCCTTGAACGATGCACTCTCACGGGCCAGCCAAAACATTCCGGTGATCGGTCCTCCGACGGAACCGAATGGCGAAGGCCTGGGTTTCCTGCGCGATGGCACAGGTTACGTAACGATCAGCGAAGGATCGAATGCGCCAATCTACTTTTTTCGTTCCACCTGTCCGGCGGGTCCGCAGTTCACGTTGTCCTTGTCGAACCAGACAGTTTTCGTCGGCGGTGCCGTGCAGTTTCACGCCTTGGCCGTTGGCTATCCGGATCCCACTTACACCTGGCGTTTGAACGGACAATTGATTGGCGGACAGACTGGTTCATCACTCTTGCTCTCGAATGTTGCGCCGAGTGCAGCCGGGCAGTATGAGGTCATTGCTTCAAACGCGAGCGGCAGCGCAACGAATGCGGCCACGCTCACCGTGCGCGCCAGGCCAGATCTGCGCATTACGGAAGCGATGTCCGTTCCAGCCGCAAGTCCCGGCGTGCCGACCGCGGATTGGTGGGAATTGACGAGCTTCGAATCGCAGCCCGTGAATCTGAATGGATGGCGCTTCAATGACAATGGCGGCGGGCTGGCCGATCCGTTTGTGATTGCTGGCCCGCTCATGATGGCACCCGGTGAATCAATCATCTTCGCGGAAGGATTGACGGCGGCGCAGTTCGTGAACTGGTGGGGAGCGAGCAATCTCCCGGTGGGTTTGCAAGTCATCAACTATAGCGGCAACGGTCTCAGCCTCGGCGCGGGCGGCGATGGATTGCGTCTATGGGATAACGTCACCGCCGATGTAAATGACACCGTGGCCAGCGCGGACTTTGGCGCAGCAACGACGGGCGTGACGTTCAACTACAATCCTGCGACGCAACAATTCGGCGCGCCCAGCCAGTTGGGCGTGAATGGAGTTTTCCGCGCCGCCGCGGCCCCGGACATCGGCTCGCCGGGACGGATAACCGGGCCGCCGCCCCGTCCCTTGCTGCAAATCGTAGGGACCGGAGAACAACTGCGGATCGAATTCGATGCCGTGGGCGGGCGCCGTTACACGTTGGAAGTGCGCAACGATTTCAGCACCGACACCTGGTCTGCGACCGGCGATCTTCTTCAACCAGCGAGCAGCGGCCGTGCTTTCTTCGAACGAGAGATAACAGATGGAACGCAGTTTTTTCGCGTGCTGGCTGAGTAATTTGCGGCGCGCGAGGCTCGTCCATTTCAGCTTTGTAAAATCTCCTCCTGGATTTCCCGGATAGCAGATTTCCCTGTTACTTTTCCGCTCCACCGGCTGTTAATCGATCAAACCAGATATGAACATGGGCAGCGAAGACATGGAACTGTTGCGCGATTACGTTCGCAACGATTCCGAGCAAGCCTTCCGCGCGCTGGTCGAGCGCCACATCAACGTTGTTTACTCGGTCGCACTGCGACAGACGCAGAATGCTCAACTCGCCGATGACGTGACCCAGGCTGTGTTCATCGCCCTGGCTGAAAAGGCAGGATCGATTCCGACAAACACCATTCTCGCCGGCTGGCTGTTTCGCGCAACGCGCTTTGCCGCGGCCAATGTCCGGCGCTCCGAGACCCGCCGCGAATACTGGGAACAAAAGGCCGCACAAATGGAACCGCCATCATCCTTGTCGCCGTCAGAAGCTGAATCAGAGCAAGTCACGCCCCTGCTGAATGAAGCGCTGGACCAACTGCCCGAAACGGATCGCGCGGCCATTCTGCTCCGCTTCTTCGAAAGCAAAAGCATGGAAGAAGTGGGCCACACCCTTGGCACCACTGAGAGCGCGGCCAAAATGCGGCTGGCGCGCGCGGTCGAAAAGCTCCGCAACATTTTCCGCCAACGCGGCGTTGTGGTGCCGACTGCTGCCGTCCTCGCCGTTCTTTCGGCGCAGGCGGCACACGCCGCTCCGGCGGGACTTGCTTCTACGATTGCCACCTCCGCCCTGCTCCATCAGTCCAGCGCTTCCACACTCATTCTGGCAAAAGGAACACTAAAAGTTATGGCTCAAGCTAAAGCAATGAAACTGGCCCTGGCCGCTGTCGCCGTGCTCTTCGCCGGCAGCGCGGCGCTGGTGATTCAACAGGCGATCCAGCCCGTGGCTGCACAAGACGTAAAACCAGCAACTCCCGCGTCCGCCGTCACAACCAACTCCAAGGTGCTGGTTTTCAGAAATGTCCCGTCGTGGAACCGCACGCCGGATTTCGAAGACACGCTCGCCGATCTGGGCTACGACTTTGAAATCAAACCTTCCTCGCTCATGGGGGCCGCTGATTTGTCCCGCTACCGTCTCATCGTGATTCCGGGCGCGCAGTGGAACACGGATTTCTATCAAACCTATGCCGCCAACGCGGAACGGTTCGATCGTTACGTGACAAACGGAGGCATCCTTGTGCTGGAATTGAACGGCGCGGAAAACGACGGGATCATGCTGCCGCGCGGCGTGAACATCATCCGGCATCCAGCGAAAACGAATCTGCTTGTGTGGCCGGACCATCCCATTCTCACGCCTCTCGGTGGAAGGCCGATTCGCGCGACCTACGCGAGCCACTGTTATCTGAACGATGTGCCGAAGGACGCTCTGGTCCTCGCGACGGAAGGCGATGACGAATCCAATACGAACAGAGCCACGTTCATTGAATATGCTTCCGGTGCCGGACGCGTAATCGCCGCCTGCCAATGTTTCCATGATCGGGATCGATCCGGCCGAGGCCCCTTGATGCAAACGGTGCTCAGCTACGCCACGGAGAAGAAATGGTTCACGCCGAAGAAATAAAATATGTCAGCCCAACAGCGCGCCAGTCACTGCGCGCTGGAAACGAATTCTGCCAGTCGCGATTTGGCCGCTGACTCGATCCCTTCCGGCAATTCACGCGGCGCGAATACGCCCGCCCACGCTCCATCACCGCCTCGCGCGACCCACATCACCGCGGATTCAAACACCCAAATCAAATGAGTGCTCTCGCAACCGTAGGCCGCGAGTTGCGCGACAGCTTCATTCAGGGTCACCCACGATTTCTGATTCACTTGCTTCGCGCTGTCTTGCGTTAGCGCCTGACTGAAGGGCGTGCCGTCGGCGCTGCATCCGCCCACAAAGAACAGCCCGCCGGGCCACGGCCGTTTCAGCCAGTTTGTTTCGTGTTCTGTCATTCCAAAAGATCTCCGCGCACCAAAACGCCGCCTTGTTCCTGAAAACGCGCGATCATTCGTCCATCGGCGCCGGCAAATTCGATCCGCTCCAACGGGCCGAACGGCAGCGAGTCATCCAACCGATCAGCCACCTTGTGCAAGAGCTTCATCGTCGCGGCGCGCGAGGCTGGGTCGGCTGCGCCGCACTGATACAAAACATCCCCCGCATCTGACGTCACGACGATTTCCTTCACGGTCGAAGTCGGGTGGGCCATCGCGCCCGAAGCGATTGCTTCCAATTCCCCATCCACCACCTGTTCGTGGGAGGCGGCGAGCATTTCATCCCGATTCCGGGCCGCTTCCATGAGCAGGAACTCCCAGCTTCCTTCCAGCGTGTGCGCGGGCGGTTCGCTGTAGGGCGCGTGGTGAAATTCACCCCCGCGCAACGCCAGCAACCGGTTCAGCGCTTCCTCACCCAGGGTGCTGCCAAATTCCGCGTGAATCAGCTTTCCGCCATGAATGTAGATCCGCCCGCTCTCGCCGTGCGCCGTTACTTCGAGGAGCGACGTGTGCCGGCTCAGGCACTCCATTTGCAGAATGTCTTCGAGACCGATCTTGCGGAGAACGCCGCGGAATCCATCCTCCACTTGCGCGCGCAACAGCTCGTGCAACGTCTCGAAAAGAATTTCAAAACTGTCCAGTCCCAGGGGCTTGCTCAAGACCAGTTCCGCGCCGTGCTGGATCGCGTTTTGCCGGCGCGCGTCGTCGGGATAACTGCTCAGCAACGCCTTCTTCATCTGCGGATATTTGCGATGAATGAGCTGGAGAAATTGAACGCCGTCCACGATGGGCATTCGCAAATCGAGCACCGCCAGATCGATGTGGTGCGAATCCAGCAGACGCAAGGCTTTCGCCGTGGTGGTTGCGGTCAGCACGTTCCATTCTTTGCCCTTCGACTGTTCGGCCAGCGACTGGAGCAGTTCGATGAATTCTGTGTCGTCATCGACGAAGAGGACTGTTTTGCGATCAGCTTGCATGGGAAGTTCGTGGCGACATTTGCGTCAAGTGGCGGGGCGCCAGCCGCCGCCCGCGGAACACTCCGGCGCTTCGATCTGAACCAGCGCCGCCGCGGCACGTTCGCGCACCCATTCGTGCGGGTCCTCAGCTTTTGCCTTCAACACCTCCAGCGCGCGCCGGGTCCGGATGTGTCCCAGCGCTTCAGCCGCGGCGCCACGCAACAGCGCATCGTCGTCCCAAAGGCAGACGATCAACATTTCGGCCGCCTGCAGGCGGCGCTCCGCTTCGCCGTCCGCGCCGGTGCTGCGCCACGATTGGCGGCGGATGCTGAAAATTCTTTCCAGCAATTCCGTGGCGGCATTGCGCACCGAAAAATCGTCGCTGCGCAAAGCACGCTTCACTGCCAGCAACGTCCGATACGCCTTCGGATTGCGTTGCCATCGATAATCCACGCGCAGCACTGCTCTCAGCGCGGCCTGGCGCACGCGCATTTCGGGATCGAGTTGCGCCAGAACCAAAGGTTCGATCGCTTCGACATCACCAATCAGTCCCAGGGCTTCGGCGCAAGCGACGCGCATGTCCGGATCGGAATCCTTCAAGGCCTCGATCAGCAGAGGGACACTCGCGCGCTCGCCGATCACCCCCAGCGCAGCCGCGGCGGCGCAACGCACGCCCCAATGTTCGTCTTTCAAACTGCGCAACAGCGCCGGCACCGCTTCGGTGTCCTTCATGTCGCCCAAAGTCTCCACCGCGGCGACACGCACATTCTTGTCCGCATCCGTGGTCATTCGCTCGAGGATTGTCACCGATGCCTTCATGCGCGCCAGACTCGTCATGGCGGCGATCCGAACGCCTGCATCCGTGTCAGCCAAAAGCTTTTCGAGGGAGGCCGTCGCCCGCTCGTCACGCTGGAGACCGAGCGCTTCCGCCACGTCGCGGCGTGTGGAAATGCACGCGTGCCCGACAAACGGCAACAGGAAATCCAGCGCAACCCGTCCGACCGCCCCGGCCTCGGTGAACTGGCTGCGGCCGATCAAGTCGAGAACGTGATCGGTCGGGGTTTGCGGGGTCCAACCCAGATAAGCCAGCGTGGGAACAGTCTGCGCGCGGACTGAGGCAACGGGATCGACGAGGCATTGAACCAGGGCCGGAATGCTTTCCCGTCCACCCGCAGTGCGAAGCTCAAGGATGGCTCGTTCGCGCACATCAGGATGAGGATCGCGAAGGACGTGAACCAAAGCGCGAAGCGTGTTCTTGTCTCGCCAGCGCGCGATCACGCGCAACGCCTCGAGGCGCACTTCAACCACCTGGTCACCCAATGCCGACATGACCACGGTCATGGACTGTTGGTCGCGCGCCTCTTCAAGCTTGGCGATCGCGTCAATCCGTCGGCGTGGATCTTTCGACTTAACCTGAGCGCTGGAAAACCACGACATCCCCTTATGTTGTCGGCGGAACCCGGCCCCTTATTAAGTCTGGATGCTGACCAGGATCAGGGACCCGAATGCCGGGGCGAAGGAGCCGCCGGCCTCTGCTACTCGTGAATGGATTCGTGGGCGGAATGTCAGCGGCTTTGGATTTCCTTTGCTTCGCGTGAGAGGCGGACCAGCTCCCAATAGGGCGGCACATAACCCTTTTCTCTTTTGAACTTATCCGCCTTTTCCAGTAACCGGCCTTTAATTCTGGCGTGATCGGATTTCAATCGTTGCACACGCAAAGCCGTGGTGGCGCTCATGCCCTCGGGAATGGGGCCGACTTTTCCAAACCAATTCAGTGCCACGCTTCCCGCTTTCGCAATCCGGACGAGCGGAAGCAGCCATGGATTGTGGCCGAGTTTTTCGCCGCGTTCCGCCGCTTCGAGCATCGCGTCGATCACGGCGTTGTCCGCGTGGTCCTGGAAAAGCGTGGCCGGGTCGCGCCACTCGGCCACCACGCGCAATTGCGGATCGTATTCGAGGTCGGACGGTTCCTGCGTTTCGAAATGTCGCACGCCCAGCGCCGACAACCATGAGGTGACGCCAGGCGTTGAGAGGTGCGAGAGACGCATCCACAGCGTGATGCCAACGGAACGATAAGCCGCGGCCGCGACTTCGGAGCAGAATTGTTGCGCGGCATCGGCGTGGTCCATCGCAAAGTCGTAGGGAATGTGGTGGGCCAGCGCATTGCTCATGGCCTGCGAGGCGGCCCGGTGCGGCAGGAGCGGGTCGGCAGCCAAGGGCGGCAGATCGTTGCGCAAGCGCAGCACCATGATGCGGAGCTTGGTGTCGACGAGATACTCTTCGATCGGACGGATGCCGACGCCGCTCTCGATGTGCGATTCGATGAGAGAAACCTTTTTTGTAGCGGCATCCACATGCACCAGCGCGACATGGGAGAAGTTGCCCGGAAAATCGTTCCCGCGCGCGATGAGTGCCGACGTGGCTGCGCCGCCGCGCGAAAGGAAAATGTCGCCGCTGTGAATTTTCACGCCGCGCACCTCGGCGCTGGGCGCGGGGGAAGGGTCACTAATGGGATACAACGTCAGTGCGTTCGCCGCCAGCGTTGATTGCAGTATGGTTTCCTCCAAGGCGGCGCGTGCGCCATACAGCAGGCGGTAGGTGCGCGTGCGGCTTTCGGCGGAGTCCATCGGCCAGCGTTCGGACTGTCGTTTGATGAACTGGCACAGGCGCGTGGCGGCGCCCGCGAATTCGGACAATCGTTCCGGAACGACTGCGGCGATGGGCGCGAGTTGAAAGAACCGGTCCTCCAATTCATCGAACAGCGGCGCCGACGGGGGCAGGTTGGTTGTCGCCAGCCGATCGAGGGCGCCGTGAATTTTTTCGAGCGACTGATTGAAACGAGTTAACCGTTCTGCGTTATCCAAGGTGCGGGCCTCACGGAATTTGAATTCCAATTCCGACCAGAAGGTGTCGCGCTTCCAGGCGAACGCCTGCTGGCCTGCTCCCTTCGGTGCGGGAGGGTCGGCCTCTGGAATCAGCAGCAATAGATACAAACACGCCAGGGCCAGAACACAGCGACGCGGCCAATGGCGCGGCCGACCATTTGGTTGAGGGGACACAGCTTCCATCAATGGATGCCGGAGCATGGAAAGCTGCCGCAGATTTCGCGAATTAATTCGCCATCGCATCACGGCTTCCGCGTTTCCGAAACAATCACGTGCGAGGCGAGTTTAGGCTTTTAATCCAGATGGCCGATGGGCATCCTGAACAGGTATGCGCGGCGAACCTTCAACCAACCCCCTCGTGCCCGTGCTCGACGGACCGCTCGTATTCCCTGCCCCAGAAGTGCCACTGACGACATGGAAGACTCCCGATTAGCCTCGTTGATCGACATCTATGTCGCCGGCGTCATTAGCGCCGACGAACTCGTGGAACTGCACCAACGACTGGCTTCCTCAGCGGCAGCGCGCGAGCAATTTGATCGGCACATCGCAGGTTGCGAGATCACGCACCCCAATCTGGCCCTGCCCGGGTCCGACGAATTCCTGGCCCAATGGAACACCGCTGAAACAGATCCGCATGGAGAAGCATTTCGCGACGGGGCGCCGCCAGTTGTGCATCCGCGAATCGATACGTCGGAACTGTTTCGCGCCTCCTTTCGCAAGTGGCGGCGGTGGAGCGTGGCCGGAACAGCGGCGGCTTTCCTGGCGGTGGTGACCATCGGTGTCGTGCGTCAAAGGTCGGCGCCCGTGCCCCTGTTTCAACCCCCGGTCGCGACAAGCGCGGAAACCGTGGCCACGCTGCGTCACGCCGCTGACGTGCAATGGGTGGACGTTACGAATGAGATGTTCCAGGGCGATGTTTTCGGGGCGCGGCGCGTGCAGATCGCATCCGGTGCGCTGCAACTCGATTTCAAGCGCGGCGCCCGGCTGGTCGTGGAAGGTCCGGCGGACCTGCAATTGATTTCAGACAACGAAGCCTTCCTGCATTCCGGCCGGGTGACCGCCCACGTGCCGAACGAAGCGCACGGTTTCAAAATCACCGCGCCCGCCGTTTCTGTGACCGACCTCGGCACAGAGTTCGGTTTGCGTGCGGCTGCGAATGCTCCATCCGAACTGCACGTGTTCACCGGCGTCGTGGAAATGCAGCAACTCTCAACCAGGGCGCGGCGCATGACTCAAGGCCACGCCGCGCGGATTCAGGGCAAGCGTGTTCGCAATGTTTCCGCGAACCGCGACGCTTTCATATTCGAAGACGCAATGGCCGAGCGGGAAACCGAAGAGCAACGCGCCCGTTATCGCCATTGGAGAAACGCCGCCCGGGGCTTGAGCATGCAGCCCGCAGCGTTGATTCACTACACCTTTGAAGATCAATCCGATAATGCCCGCCAGCTTGCGAATCGCGCCGCGACCGCGCCATCCACCACCGCCGGCGCCATTGTGGGTTGCCAGTGGAGTGAAGGGCGTTGGCCGGAAAAGCGCGCGATTACGTTTGGCAGCAAATCGGATCGCCTCCGTTTCATTGTTCCGAACACACTCACGTCGCTGACTTACATGGCGTGGCTGCGCATCGACAGCCTGGTGAATCTAAGCAACGCGCTCGCCATCACCGAAAGCATGCAGCAGGGCGAAGTTCATTGGCAAGTTTACCGCGACGGACGGGTGGCGCTCTCCGCGCACAGCGGCAGCGGCGCAACCGTCGATCAAAGCTGGGACCGAGGGTTGAGCCCGGCCATTTTCACCGCGGAGCGATTGGGGAAATGGACGCATCTCGTCAGCGTTTACGATTCAGCGGCTCGCACCATCAATCATTACGTGAATGGCGAGTTCATTTCTTCGGCACCGATCAAACGGCCTTTGCCACTCCGGCTCGGCGCGGTCGAGGTCGGCAATTGGGGTGTGAAGGTGGACGAGCCGGCGTGGGCGTCTTTGAAGAACACGGGTTCCGCCTTTCTGAGCCGGAATTGGAATGGGCGCGTGGATGAGTTCGCTTTGCTTTCGCGCGCCATGTCGGCGGAGGAGATTCGCCGTTATTATGAGCAAGGCCGCGTCGCGACGGGCACCGTGCTCGCGCGTAAATGACTCAGGGGTTGAACCGAACGCGGTAATATCCAGTCGAGGCGACCGCGTTGCTGTCGGTGAAACTTACCGAACTTTTCGCACTGACCGAAATGCTCCCGATCGTTTGCCATGACGCCGGAGTAATCGCGATGGATCGTTGCACCTCGTAAACCGCATTGGTTGAAGCATGGAATTGAAAACTGAACTGCCCGGGGGTGCGCGAGTCATTCAGCAGGTAAGGCGCTGAAAAAGGAGTGGGCGGTCTCACGCGATAAAAAGCAAAGGCATTGGTGGAATCCGTCAACGTCACTGTCGTTGGTGCATTGCTGGCATTTCCGTCGTGAACGCTTTCCCAAATGCCCGCGAGCAGATTTGTGGAACGCTCGATTGAATAAGGCACGCCGTTCGAAGCCGTGAATTGGAACGTCAGACTCGTGCCGACACGGTGTGGGTTTTCGAGCGACCTTCCCCATCCGGATCCCGGCGGTAGCGGAGGCGCTGACAGGCCAGGCGCGGCAAAAGAGCTGGGCACAGAAAACAATCCCGACTCCCCCGCCTCCAGTTTTGGATCGGCGAGGTTAAGAAACGCATCGTACCAGCCGGAAGGAAAACCGGGGTCGCCTCCCGAATTAAAATACTGATAAGAGGCGCATCGCTGCTGGGGCCGATCCCATTTGCAAAAATACGTGCCGCTCGGCGGCTCGCCCGCGCCGCATTCGTTGAAATTGCCACAGACATAAATTCCATCCCGCGGAATCACGCCCAGGATGTAAATACCGGCCGAATAAAGCCGGCCCGTAACACTCCCCTGGATGACTTCCCCACTGAATGAGATTTGCGCCGGAGTTGGGACCCACATCACCGATCCTTGCGGCAAAAAAAGAGTGATGTTCGGATCGGACCAGCCCGCGCCCGCGCTGAAGGAATTGGTCGGGCCCCAATCCCCAATCGCGCCGTCCCAGATCCGCAGATAACTGTTGCTTGGCATCGAGGGAAAGAGATTCGAGATCGTGTTGTTCGCTTTGGAAAAAGGATTGGTGATGAAGTTCGATCCAGCGCTCAGGTTCAAATCGGCGTAAGCCAGCACGTTCACCGAGGAAATGGTTTGTGCTGAAGCAGGCGACACGGCGAAGAGCGCAGCCATGAGCAAAACAAACGACAGTGAAACCGAACCGAGAAGAAATCCCCGCGAGTTCATAGATGGTTAGGGTCATAGTGTCAGACATCGTTTGAATCGTCAATTATCGCCGATGCCAATTGATCGCTCTTCCCCCCATGTGGACAGTTCCCAGGAATTGACGCTCTCGCAGCAATTCCGCATTGTCGTGTCAATGCGCTTCCCTCCCTGGTTCGGTTCCGCCACGACGCTGCAAGCGCGTTTATCCGCGCACCGGCATGTCATAACACTCGCATGTGCACTCGCGATTTTGTTGTGTGGCGGTTGTATCACGCAGCGGACATCGCGGCAGCCCGGGCCCTGGGACTTCAGGGAACTCTCCAAGGCGCCAGCGGTTACCTGGGACGCGACGAACGGGCTTGTTCAGGAATTGCTTTACGAAGGCGAGCCGTTGAACGGAAAGCCGACGCGCGTGTTTGCGTACTTGGGCCGGCCTGCTGAAACAAATGTTCCCAGCTCGACAGCTTCCCGTTCCACAAAGCCGCACCCCGCAATCGTCCTCGTCCATGGCGGCGGGGGCAAGGCGTTCAAAGCCTGGGCAGAGCATTGGGCGCAGCGCGGCTACGTGGCAATAGCAATGGATCTCGCGGGCAATGGGCCGAACGGCCGTCTGCCGGATGGCGGACCAGACCAGGCGGACACCGTTAAGTTCCGCGACTTCGCGGCAGCGGACACCCGTGAGATGTGGACCCATCATGCTGTCGCTGCCGTGGTGCGCGCGCATTCCTTGTTGCGGTCGCTTCCCGAAGTGGACGCAGACCGCGTCGGCCTCACCGGAATCAGTTGGGGCGGCTATCTCACCTGCATCGCCGCCGGAATCGATCCGCGCTTCAAAGTGGCGGTGCCGGTGTACGGCTGCGGCTTTCTCGGTGAGAACAGCACCTGGAAGGAGACTTCGCTCGCGCGCATGACATCAGAGGCGCGGGATCTTTGGTTGCGGCTGTTCGATCCGAGCAACTATCTCGGCAAGGTGCGCTGCCCGATTCTTTTCGTGAACGGCACCACGGACTTCGCTTACCCGCTGGACAGTTACCAGAAATCGTATCGGTTGGTTCCGGCAAAATGGCGGCACGTCTCCATCGCTGTAAATCGGCCGCATGGCCACATCTGGACGTTTCCGGAAGTGGACGCATTTGCAGACAGCATCTTGCGCAATGGAACATCACTGCCTCAACTGGGCGCGCCGCTAATGCGCGGAAATCTGCTGGTCGCGAAACTGGGTCGCCCCAACGACCTTAAGGATCTCTCCTTGTGCTACACCACCAATTCCGGCCCGTGGCAGAAACGCACGTGGCAGACGGCGAGCGCGCACCTCGAAGACCGCGAACTCAGCGCGGAACTCCCGGCGGCTCGTCCGTTGGTGGCGTTTTTCGCCGTTAAGGACGAAGCCGGCCGTCACGTCAGTTCGGAGCATGTGGACTTGCGCAAAGCCGGTCGCTGAGTTGCGTGAACGGCAATTCCAGCGCGCCGACGCTCTACGGCGCGGCCGGGATAACCGTCAATCTTACTTTCCGGCTAATCTTCCCCCCGGCCGCATTCGTGACCGCGAGCCAGTAAACGCCATTGTAGTTCTCGGCATTGAGACAATTGGGAATTTCCAGGCGCGGACTGTGAACGTCAAAACCGAGGCCGTCCGGAATCGCGTGGGATCCCTCCAAGGAATTGCTGTTGTGCCAAACAATCGAAGTATAAGGGCCGCGGTCGTTCAACTCGACCGTGAAAACCGCCGTGCCGTGTTCGGGAACTGAAGTGCTGCGGGGCTGCACTCGGATTTTGGGACGCCGTTGAAGTCTCACTTCAGCAGGCTCACTCACGGTTTGCTGCCCGGTCCCGTCGACCACCACAGCGCGATAGATGCCCTCGCGCAAACGACCGGCCACGAAGCGCAAGGTGGGGCCGCGCGTGGGCAACTCGCGATCATTTCGTTCCCACCGATATTCCAGCGGCGCTGCGCCCTGCGCCGCGACAGACATAACGACCAACGTCCCGGGCGCAACCGTTTCACTCTCAGGGTTCTGAATAATGACCGGCTGCGACCAACTCGTGGCCACAAACAGCGAGAACACAAAAGAATTGATTGGCCTCTTCAGGCCATGACAAATTTTCCCAAAAACCTTCTGACGCATCGGCTATTGCCTCCTTTTTCGCGAAGAACATCCCCGCACCGGCCGAAACCCGCAATCTGAACGTGGCTCCGGGGAAGGTTCTGAACAGCAAGGCGGGGAAATCCGAAGACGATCGAGAAAAAGAATCACGCCCCCTGCTCTGCCGTTTGAGCAACTCAAAAAAAATCGGCGGGCTCTGTTGCCCGCCGCCGCTCATCAAAATTTAACCGGCTCAGGAATGGTGCCGGCGCTTGACCTTGAGTTGCGCCAGCGAGTGCGCGAGCGAAGCGTTGATCGCGGCAACCTCTTCTTCGTCGAGCTTCTCCGCGAGGCGCGCTTCGGCACGTTTGCGGGCTTCTTCGGCTTTGGCCTCATCAATTTTGTCAGCGCCGACGGCCATGTCGGAAAGAATCGAAACTCGATCACCCCTGATTTCCACGAAGCCTTCGCCGACCGCCAGATAGTAGGGTTGCCCGTCTTTGCGAACGGAAACTTCGCCCGGGACCAGTTGCGTCATGAGCGGGACGTGATTTGGATAAACGCCTATCTCACCCTCGACGCCCGGCAACGTCACCATCTCCACGTCTTCGGAATAGACCTTTTCTTCCGGCGTGACGATTTCAAGTTTCAGCGTGTTGGCCATGGCTCGTTCGTTACTTCAGTGGGTGGCAAGTTGTCGAACCGATTTCACGATTCAACAACTCACAATCACGCCTCTTTAATCTCCTCAATCGCGCCCTTCATGTAGAAGTTCATTTCGTTCACATCGTCGTGTTTGCCGTCGAGGATTTCCTTGAAGCCGCGCACGGTATCGGCAACAGGGACCTGTTTGCCTTCGCGACCGGTGAAGACCTGGGCCACCGAGAACGGCTGGCTCAGGAAGCGTTGAATCTTGCGCGCGCGGAACACGGTGAGTTTGTCGTCGGGATTCAATTCATCCATGCCGAGAATCGCGATGATGTCCTGCAAATCCTTGTAACGCTGCAGCACTCTTTGAACGCCGCGCGCCACGTCGTAATGCTCCTGGCCAACAACGTCGGGCGAAAGAGCGCGGGAATTCGAGGCCAGCGGGTCCACGGCGGGATAAATGCCGAGTTCGGCGATGGAACGCTCGAGCACGATGGTCGCGTCAAGGTGCGCAAACGTTGTCGCCGGCGCCGGGTCGGTCAAATCGTCGGCGGGCACATACACGGCCTGGAAGCTCGTGATCGAACCTTTCTTGGTCGAGGTGATGCGTTCCTGGAGATCACCCATTTCAGCCGCGAGCGTGGGTTGGTAACCGACAGCGCTCGGCGTGCGCCCGAGCAGCGCGGACACTTCGGAGCCAGCTTGTGAAAAACGGAAAATGTTATCGACGAACAGGAGCACGTCCTGGTTCTTCTCGTCGCGGAAGTATTCGGTCACCGCCAACGCGGACAACGCGACGCGGAGACGCGCGCCAGGCGGTTCGTTCATCTGGCCATAGACGAGACCGATGCGGGAGCCGGGTTCGATGACGGGCAGACCATTCTCGCCCATCGCCGGGTGACCTTTGGCGTCCTTCTTCACCTTGATGACGCCGGCTTCGATCATTTCGTTGTAGAGATCGTTGCCTTCGCGCGTCCGTTCGCCGACGCCCGCAAACATCGAGATGCCGCCGTGCAGCTTTGCGATGTTGTTGATGAGTTCCATGATGACGACGGTCTTGCCGACGCCGGCGCCGCCGAACGCGCCGACCTTGCCGCCCTTCAAGAAGGGGCAAATGAGATCAATGACCTTGATGCCGGTGACCAACACCTGCGGGCTGGTGGATTGATCGACCAAGGGAGGCGCCGGACGGTGAATGGGAAGAAACTTATCGGCTTTGACCGGACCTTGTTCGTCCACAGCCTGGCCGGTCACGTCGAACACGCGGCCCATGACGGCCTCGCCGACGGGCATCGAGATCGGCGCGCCCGCATCCGTGATTTCCATGCCGCGCTTGAGCCCTTCCGTGCTGCTCATGGCGACGGCGCGCACCCAGTTGTCGCCGAGGTGCTGCTGCACTTCGAGCGTCAGCTTGGTTTTGGCGGAGGCACCGGGCGGCGTGAACTCGACGGTGAGCGCGTTGTAGAGGGACGGGAGCTTGTCCGTGAACTCAATGTCCACGACCGGCCCGATGACTTGAACGATTTTGCCTTTGTTCATGCGAATAAATCCTTATCAGCCCAACGCCATCTGGGCGGTGGTAATTTCCAGAAGTTCTTTCGTGATGTTGGCCTGGCGCAACTTGTTGTATTCGAGCGTGAGGTCCTTGATGAGCTGCTTGGCGTTGTCGGTGGCGTTCTTCATCGCCACCATGCGCGCGCTGTGTTCGGAGGCCTTGGCTTCGAGAAGCGCCTGATACACGATTAAGTTCACGAAGTACGGCAGAATCGCGCTCAACACCTGCTCCGCATTCGGCTCGAACAGGTGTTCCACCGGCTCCCCCTGCGGCCCGGCCTGCTGTTCCATCTGGGCTTTTTGCTCCGGCGTGATACCGGTTTCGTTCAACAGCTTGTGCAATTCACCGATGGGGAGCAACCGCCGCACTTCCACACGTTGCGTGAGCGTATTGACGAAGCGCGTGTAGAGAATGTCCACGCAATCCACTTCGCCGTTCAGGAACATTTCCTGGAGCTTTTTCGAAATGACGCGCGCTTCGGCGAACAGCGGCGCATCCTTGTAGGTAAATTCCGCGGCCAGCTTGCGTTTGGTCCGGGCAATGAATTGAGCGCCTTTTTTGCCGGCGGCTACAAACACGGTGGTATCCTTGTCCCAGGTCATCGCCTCACGCCCCATGTTGGTGTTGAGCGCGCCGCACAGGCCTTTATCCGTCGTCACCGCCAATACACCGCGCTTGCGGATCTCCCGCTTCTCCATCAACGGGTGCAGAAAATCGTGAGAGTTTTTCGCCGCGCTGTTAATGACCTGATTCATCAGGATCGCATAGGGACGCCCCGCCAGCGCCGCGAGCTGGGCCTTGCGCATCTTCGACGAAGCGACCATCTGCATGGCCTTCGTGATCTGCGCCGTGTTTTTGACGGAGCGAATGCGCCTTCGTATGTCGCGTGTGCTGGGCATGGATTAACGATACGTCTGCTTGAACTCGGTGAAGGCCGCCTTCAGCTCACCGGCCAGCGCATCACTGATGGCTTTTTCAACGCGAACCTTTTTGAGCAACTCCGCTTTTCGCGTCGCAAAGAACTCGGTGACCTTGCTTTGGAAATCCTTGATCTTGTCCACCGCGACGTCGTCCAGAAAATTGTTCTGCACCGCCCATAACACCGCGGACTGAACCTCCACCGGAATGGGATTGTATTGCGGTTGTTTGAAGATTTCGACGATGCGCTTGCCGCGCTCCAGCATCCCCTGCGTCTTGGCATCGAGGTCGGAGCCGAACTGCGCGAACGCGGCCAACTCGCGAAACTGCGCGAGGTCGCCCTTGATGCGCCCGGCGACCTGTTTCATCGCCTTGATCTGCGCGGCGGAACCGACGCGGCTCACCGAGAGACCGACGGAAATGGCGGGCCGCACGCCCTGGTAGAACAAATCTGTTTCCAAATAAATCTGTCCGTCGGTGATCGAAATCACGTTCGTTGGGATGTACGCTGACACGTCGCCCGCCTGCGTTTCGATGATGGGCAGCGCGGTCAGTGAGCCGTTGCCGAATTTCTCACCCACACGTGCGCTGCGCTCGAGCAAACGGCTGTGCAAATAGAACACGTCGCCCGGATACGCCTCGCGGCCCGACGGACGCTTGAGCACGAGGCAAACCTGGCGATAGGCCACGGCCTGCTTGGAGAGATCGTCGTAAATGATGAGCGCGTCCATGCCATTGTCCATGAACCATTCTCCCATCGCCGCGCCGGCGAACGGCGAGAGATATTGATTGGCCGCGGAATCCGAGGCCGCGGCGACCACGACGATCGTGTAGGGCATCGCGCCTTCCTTTTCCAGCGTGGCAATGACGCGCGCGATGCTGGACTGCTTCTGGCCGACCGCGACGTAAATGTTGTAGAGCGGGCGATAGTCCTTGTCGCCGGCTTCTTCGGCCGCCTTGTTCATGCGCGCCTGGTTGATCATCGCGTCCACGCCGATGGTGGTCTTGCCGGTCGAACGGTCGCCAATGATTAACTCACGCTGACCGCGGCCAATCGGAATCATCGCGTCAATGGCCATGATGCCGGTCTGCACCGGCTGGCTGACGGATTTGCGCTTGATGATGCCGGGCGCGATTTTTTCCACCGGATAAAAGGCACTTTCCTTGATAGGTCCCTTGCCATCGACGGGGCGGCCGAGACAATCCACCACGCGGCCGAGCAAGCCCTTGCCCACGGGGACGGAGAGCAGTTTGCCTGTGGTCTTGACCTCCGAGCCTTCGGCCACGCCGAGATAGTCGCCAAGGATGATCGCGCCGACTTCGGTTTCTTCGAGGTTCAGCGCCAGACCGATGACGCCATTTCCGAAGTCCAGCATCTCGTTCAACATCGCATCGGTGAGGCCTTCGATCTTGGCCACGCCGTCCGAGATTTCGCGGACGATGCCGACGTTCTGGCGCGAGACATCAGTCTTCACGCCGGAAATCTTCGATTCAATTTCTTGCAATAATGTGCTCATACGAATCCGTTAAACTTCCTGTAGCTGCGCCAGGCGCGCCTGAATGCTTCCGTCAAAAACATCGCTGCCGACTTTGATTCTCATCCCGCCCACCAGCGCCGGGTTTTGCGCGAACGTGAAGTTCAGCCCCGCGCCGTAGCGTTTCGTGAGTCCCGCCTTCACGCTGTTCTGCTGCGCATCATCGAGCGCAATGACCGACTCGATACGCGCGCTGCGGCGGTCGATGTCCAGTTTCACCAACCGCTGAAAGTGAGAGAGGATGCCAATGTAACCGCGCGGCTTTTGCGCGAGGACGGCATCAACAGCCTGGCGCGCCTTGGCTTCATCCAGAAGGCCGTTGACCTGCACGGCGCGGAACAACCCTTTCGCTTCGCGTCGGGCTTGCTTGTTGATCTTCATCTGTGATTAACGGCAGAGGCGCAGGGCTAAGCTGCCAGTTGCCTGGTTGTCTCCTCCGCCAACCGTTTCTGGTCGTCGAGCGTGAGCACTTTGCCGGTGACTTTTGCCGTCGTCTCCGCGACGAGCCGCACCATCTCCTTGCGCAACTCGGCCTTCATGCGCGCCAGTTCCACTTCGCTGGCTTCTCTCGCTTTCGCGACAATCTGGTTCGCAGCAGCAATCGCCTTCTGCGTCTCCTGCTCCTGAACTTTCGCGGCCACCGCGCGGGCTTCCTCGATCTGTTTGTTTGCCTGGGCATTGGCTTGACTCAGAATCTCCTGTGACTTGGCTTGTGCGCTGGCGAGTTCCTGTTTGATCTTCTCGGCATTGGCAAGGCTTTGCGCGATCGTCTGCCGGCGCTGTTCGAGAACGTCAAGGATACGCTTGTAAGCAAACTTGTAGAGCAACGCCGCGACGATGGAAAAGCTGATGACCTGCGCGATGAAGTGTGGCGCGTCGAGGCCAAACTGCGTGGCGATGTCAGTGGCCGCGTTGGCAAATAAGACCGGGAACTGCATAAGCTTTTATGGGAAACGGGCGCGGAGCCTTGCGGCCCCGCGCCACAAGTCATTAACCAATCGGTTTGATGAACAGCGCGTAGAAGACAATCGCTTCTGCGAGCGCCATGCCCAGCACCGCCAGCACGATGACTTTTCCGAACGCGCCAGGATTGCGCCCGACCGCTTCCGAAGCCTTCATGCCCACGAGGCCCACGCCGATTGCGGAGCCGAGACCGCACAACCCCACCGAGAGGCTGCCCGCCACGGACGCTTCTGCCAACATTGGAACTAACATGTTTTTCCTTTCTTCGTTTTCTCAGCAACTCCCGCGGTGGACCACGGTCAAGCCAGCTGAAATTCTTAAATCAATGGTGATGTTCCTTGCCCGGCTCCTCATCGTGCACACACATCAATGCCGTGAACACCGTGGTCAACAGCATGAACACAAACGCCTGGACCAGACCGACAAGAAGTTCCAGAAAGTAAAAGGGCACCGGCATCACCGCGCTGAAAACGGCTTTCGCCCAGGGCGGGTCTTTCACAATATTCGCCATCGCTTCGAGCAGGTTCTCACCGGCGAAAACATTTCCGTAGAGACGGAAACTCAACGAGACCGGCCGGAAGGCGATGGAAATCAATTCGAGAAAACCGACGAAAAAGAAAATGACGATCATCATGTACTTGATGAAGCCGGTGCTGTCGCCCTTCGCGCCAAAGATGTGCATGAAAAACCCTTTCACACCCGCCTCTTGCAGCGACCAAATCAGCCACAACACCATGAAAACCATGGCCATGGCGGCCGTCATGTTCAGGTCAGCGTTGCCCCCGCGCAGCAACGGGCGAGTAACATGAAACCCATGTTCGCCCTGCACGCCCCAGCCAATCGTGCCGACGCCGGGAATCAGCCCGAACCAATTGGTGAAAAGAATGAAAATGAAAATGGTCGCGAAGAACCAAAATGTTTTCTTCGTCAAACCCTTGCCCAAAATGCCTTCGAGAAATCCATAAAGTCCCTCGACAAGAAACTCCCAGAAGTTTTGCAGTCCCGAAGGCACTTGCTGAATATTTCTCGTCGCGAGTTGCGCGAAGGCAATCAATCCCAGCGCCACGATCCAGGTCACCAGCATCGAGTTGGTAATGAATCCATTTTCTCCGGTTAACTTAACCGCCTTGGAAGGAAGGCCGTGTTCCGCTTCTGCATGGGGCGCGGACGCAGCGCCACGCTCCAGCACTGCTGCGACAGGATTCTTCTCCGCTGCGGCCGGCTCAGCGCCATGAGAAACCAACGGCGTTGTGAGGAACAACGCCGATACCAGAACTGCTTCAAGAAAACGCTTCACGCTTAACGAAAATGGGTTGGGAACACCCGCCCCTCGCACGACCAATCACTGCGACCCGCTCGTGGTGCACCCACGCTAAAGACCCGCTCCACGCGGCAAACTGTCAAAAGTAACAGGACTCTCGGCAGACCGCCCCGGAAAGCGAGTCGCGAAATTGCCGCGTCGTGAAATTTTTCACAAGCGGTTTTTTCAAAAAATTTTTCGCGCGCCGCGCACCACTGAGACAGACGCCACGCGCAGTCTTCCTTCCGCCGGAAACGGCAAAGTCATCGGCTCGCAGCGAGTAGAAAAGTAAATGGATGCCTACGACACCCATCCTGCGCCGACCGGGCAAAGGAGACCGTCGCCATTTGGTGTCATGGACTGAGGCAGCCGGAGACACAGCAGGACAAATAAGGCAAGACACTGGCAGGAAAGGGATATGGCCTTAGCGGCAGCCTCTTTCGAGTTCTTGAATTCCTACAAAGCTGTTTTCCACGCTTTTCCCTGCTCCGGCCGCTTGTTTCCGCTTCAGACAATCGGGTTGGCACAGCCGTTGCGTAAGCCCGTCCAGCTATGGAAACGCACAATAAACTCCAGGTTCGAGCGCAACCGACAGGCAAAACTCGGTCGGGGGAAGTGCCTCCGTGGCTTCTGACTCAAAAAAATATCAACCCAAAAACTGCTCCTCGTATGATGCTCAACGTCCCAATCCGCGAAGAAAAAAAACAAGACCGTTCCACCAAAGAAGCCGCTCTCTGGCGCAACTATCGCCGCAAGGCGACGCGCGCTGAATCCGAAGCCGGCCTCGTCGAGCAATATCTGCCGCTCGTCAAAACGGTCGTCGGCCGTTTGCAGATGTCGCTGCCTTCGCATGTCGATGCGGAAGATCTTTACAGCGCGGGACTCGTCGGTCTGCTCGACGCGATCCGCCATTACAATCCCAAGCTCGGTTCGACGTTCGAGACTTATGCTCGCGTTCGCATTCGCGGGGCGGTGTTCGATGAATTGCGCCGCATGGATTGGGTGCCGCGCTCCATTCACAGCAAGGCAAAGAAAGTTCAGGAGACAATCAAGCAGCTCGAACAGAAGAAGCGCCGCGTCCCGACGGACATCGAAGTCGCCAACGCGCTCGGGATTTCCCTCGACGATTACCATCAGCTTCTTGAAGAAATTCGCCCGGCCACGTTCGTCTGTCTGGATGCGGCGATGAACGACGAAGGCGACAATTCACCCTCGCAGTACGAAGCCTTCGCGGACGCAAAACAGGAAAATCCTCTCGACGGCGTGGCGCGCAACGAAATGGCCGAGCTGATTGCACAGCACCTCCAGGAGCTGCCGCAGATGCAACGCCAGGTCCTGGCTCTTTACTACTTCGAGGACATGCGCCTGCGCGAAATCGCGGAGATCTTCGGGCTCACCGAGTCGCGCATCTGCCAGATTCACTCGCAGGCGATTCTCGGAATGCGCGCCCACTTGCAGAATTACTGCGAGGCTTGACCCCACGCTCGCGGTCGGTTTCGCGAGAAACATAAAAATGCCCCTTGCCCTTTCGCGGGCCACTCCTATATTCGCGACCCTTGATCGCGGGGTGGAGCAGCCCGGTAGCTCGTCAGGCTCATAACCTGAAGGTCGTTGGTTCAAATCCAGCCCCCGCAACCAATTTTGAAAAGCCCGTTTCACGAAAAGTGAAACGGGCTTTGTCGCCCAAGACCCAGCACCTGCGGTTAAGCGCAATAAATCTTCCGCTTGCAGCGTCTGACCTCCGTGCAAACCAAACTCGTCACGCTCTGTTTGCTGACAGCTTCTCTTCTTTGCGCCGCCGAATTCAAAAAAATCACGGTGCTGCGGACGCCAAACGGTGGGATTCAGCCGCAAGCTGCCGTGGACCCTCAAGGTGCAGTTCACCTCATCTACTACAAAGGCGACGCCGGCGGAGGCGACGTGTTCTATGCGCGCCGCGAAGCGAACGGCGAAAGCTATTCCAAACCATTCTCAGTCAACAGCCAGCCCGGCAGTGCCATCGCGGCTGGCAGTATCCGCGGTGCTCAACTCGCGCTCGGCAAGAATGGACGCGTTCACGTCGTCTGGAATGGCGGCAAAGGCGCAAAGCGCGTGACGATTGCCGGAAAGGAAGTTACGCCATTGCTCTACACTCGACTGAATGACGCCGGCACGGCCTTCGAGCCTGAGCGCAACGTCATTACTCAAAACGCGGGACTGGACGGCGGCAGCGCCGTCGCCGCCGATTCACAAGGCAACGTTTATGTTTTCTGGCACGGCAGCGCTCCGAACAACCCGGCCAAAGAAGCGGGACGCGCCGTCTTTGTTTCGCGATCGAAGGACGAAGGCAAAACTTTTGCGCCGGAGACGCGGGCGACGGACCGGGAAACCGGTGCGTGCGGTTGCTGTGGCATGAAGGCTCTTGCCGATTTACAAGGTGCTGTTTACGTCCTCTATCGCGCAGCCACTGAAAACACAGAACGTGGGGAAACACTCCTGGTTTCGCGGAAACCCGGCGCGCCCTTCGAGGTCGCTTTCAGCGATCCGTGGAAGGCAACCACTTGTCCCATGAGCAGCGCCTCACTCACGGTCGCAGCCACGGGCGCGCTTGCCGCGTGGGAAACCGGCAACCAGGTGAAGTTTGGCGCCATCGACCCAACGACTTTGCGCGTATCCATACCCGTTGCGCAAATGGTGGCCGGCAAACGAAAACATCCTGTCGCCATCAGCAACAAAAGTGGTGAAACACTTTTTGTCTGGACCGAAGGTACTGCCTGGGCCAAGGGCGGTTCAGTCGCGTGGCAGCTTTACCACAAAGACGGCTCGGCTTCTTCTTCCGAACGCGGCCGCGTGGAGAACGGAGTGGCGGTGTGGAGTTTGCCGACCGCAGTCGCTTTGCCGGATGACAGCTTCTTGCTCGTACATTGAGCGACCGCTTCCATTACCGCTGTTGCAAGCGACCTGAAGCGAATCGACAACGGGACAAAGGCTCACAAAAAGCCGCTTGCCGTTGCATCAGAGAATCATCGGAAGAAACTTCTTCACTGAATCCGGAAGTTCGAATGGCTTGTCCACGGCAAAGTCACGGGCCAGCGTCGTCAGCCATGCGCGCGATGTGTCGACGCTCTTGATGACCACAAACGCACGGTTCCCCTCCTGCCGAAGTTCATATTCCTGAATGTGGAGGCGCAATGGCTCCGTTTCCCCCTTAAGTTCCAGCTCCGCTTCAATCGTGCGGGCCGTGGTGTCGAGTTTCAAACTGGTCATCGTGCCATACGGCTTCAGCACCGCCTGATTCAGCACCGCCATGCCTGCCTTTTCCACCAGCCAATCCTTTGCGCCCATGCCGCTAGGCAAACGGCGTCACAGCACCACGTCAACGCTGTAAACTAACATATCTTCGTATCAAGATGCCTTGATTTCTTCGATGACCACAGCCACAGTAGGCGCCATCTGATGAGCATTGGAACGAACAAGGCTGACGCACTCGAAAAGTTGTTGCGTGAACGCATCGTCATCATCGACGGCGCGATGGGGACAACCATCCGCACTTATGGCCTGGGCGAGGCGGAGGTGCGCGGTGAACGGTTCAAGGACGCGAAGAAGGACCTGAAGAACAATGGCGACCTCTACTCGCTCACGCAGCCGAAAACGATTTGTGATATTCATCGGCGCTTTCTCGAAGCCGGCGCGGACATCATCGAGACCAACACTTTTTCCGCCACGAGCATTGGACAGAGTGAATTCTTTGTGAACGACCCGCGCGAGCACGGCGGGCGCAAAGACCCGGCATTCTATCAAAAGATTGTCGAAGACAAGTCGCTCAACGATCTCGCGTGGGAGATCAACGAGACGTCCGCCCGCCAATGCCGTGAATGGTGTGACCGCGTGGCGAGTGATACGGGCCGGCCTCGGTTCGTCGCTGGAGCTATCGGGCCGCTCACCGTTTCGCTTTCCATCTCTCCCGATGCGAACGACGCGGGCTTTCGCACGGTCACTTTTGATCAAGTTGTTACGGCCTACCGCCATCAGGTGCGAGCGCTTATCGCGGGCGGTTCTGATGTTTTGCTCGTGGAAACAATCTTCGACGCGCTGAACGCCAAAGCTGCGCTCGTAGCCATCCAGGATGTGTTCGAGAACGATCGTGTTGTGTTGCCTGTGATCGTTTCCGCCGCGGTCGGGCGCGGAGGTGAGACGATGATTTCCGCGCAAACAGTCGAAGCGCTGTGGAATGCGGTCGCGCACGTCAAGCCGCTGGCGGTGGGATTGAACTGCTCGCTCGGCCCCGACCTCATGCGCCCGTTCCTGGAAGAACTTGGTTCCAAGGCAGACACGTTCGTTTCGTGTTATCCCAATGCTGGATTGCCCAATCCCCTCGCGCCGACTGGATTCGATTTGGAGCCGAAGCACATGGCCGAATACCTCGCCGAGTTTGGGCGCAGCGGCCTGGTAAACATCGCGGGCGGCTGCTGCGGCAATACGCCGGAGCACATCGCCGCAATTGCGAAAGCAGTTGAAGGAATTGCACCGCGCGTTCCGCCGCAAATCGAGCCAAAGCTGCGGCTCAGCGGCTCGCATCCATTCACATACGACGGCCAGTCGTTCCTCATGGTGGGCGAGCGGACGAACATCACCGGTTCGCCGAAATTCGCGAAACTGATCAAGGAAGGAAAACTCGACGAAGCGGTCACGATCGCCCAACAGCAGGTGACCAATGGCGCGAACGTGATCGATGTGAACATGGACGAAGGCATGATCGATTCGGAAGCGATGATGACGCGTTTCTTGAATCTAATCGCCGCTGAGCCGGACATCACAAAGGTCCCGGTAATGGTCGACTCCTCCAAATGGACCGTGCTCGAAGCGGGCCTGAAATGCCTGCAAGGCAAGGGCGTCGTGAATTCGATTTCGCTCAAGGAAGGCGAAGCGAAATTCCTGGAACAGGCCAGGCTCGTTCGTCGTTACGGCGCAGCGGTGATCGTGATGGCCTTTGACGAGAAAGGCCAGGCGGACTCATTCCAGCGCAAGTGCGAGATCTGCCAGCGCAGTTATGACCTGCTGGTGCAGAAAGTCGGCTTTCCGCCGCAGGACATTATTTTCGATCCGAACATCCTGACCGTCGCGACGGGTATTGATGAGCACAACAACTACGCCGTCGATTTCATCAATGCGACCAGGTGGATCAAGGAGAACCTGCCGCACGCGAAGGTGAGCGGCGGCATCAGCAACATTTCCTTCAGCTTTCGCGGCAACAATCACGTGCGTGAAGCGATGCACGGCGCGTTTCTGTTCCATGCCATCAAGGCCGGACTCGACATGGGCATCGTCAATGCCGGCATGTTGGAAGTGTACGAGGAAATTCCCAAAGACCTGCTCGAGCTCGTCGAGGACGTGCTGCTCAACCGCCGTCCCGATGCCACCGAGCGGCTGGTGGCCTTCGGCGAGGAACTGAAAAAGAAAACTACGGGCGGTGCGGCGGAAGCCAAGGCCGATGAAGCGTGGCGCAGCGGCACCATCGAGGAACGCTTTAAGCACGCGCTCGTCAAGGGCATCGACACCTACGTCAACGAAGACGCGGAAGAAGCGCGCGTGAAATACGGCAAACCGCTTTCCGTGATCGAAGGCCCATTGATGGATGGGATGAACGTCGTCGGAGATTTGTTCGGCGCCGGAAAAATGTTTCTGCCCCAGGTTGTGAAGTCCGCGCGGGTAATGAAAAAAGCCGTGGCTTACCTCACGCCCTTCATGGAAGCCGAAAAGGCCGCGCAAGCCGCCGCCGGAAAGACCGTTCGCGCCCAGGGCAAAGTTCTCATGGCCACGGTGAAAGGCGACGTGCACGACATTGGCAAGAACATCGTCGGCGTCGTGCTGGGCTGTAACAACTACGAGGTCATCGATCTCGGCGTGATGGTGTCGTGCGAGAAGATTCTTGAAACGGCAAAGAAGGAGAAAGTCGATGTCATCGGCTTGAGCGGACTGATCACGCCGTCGCTCGAGGAAATGCAGCATGTGGCCCGTGAGATGGAGCGGCAGGGTTTCAAGCTGCCGCTGCTCATTGGCGGCGCAACGACAAGTCGCGCGCACACAGCGGTGAAGATTTCTCCAAACTATACGGAGCCGGTCGTGCACGTCCTCGACGCGAGCCGGGCCGTGCCGGTGGTGAGCAGCTTGATCAGCAACGAACTGAAACCCGCCTTTGTTCAGCAATTGCGAATTGATTACGACAAGCTCCGCGCCACGCACGCGGGTCCGCAGGCGAAACTCGTCACCATTGAGGAAGCGCGAGCGCGAGCGCCAAAATCTGACTGGAACAAAACTGATATTCCGCAGCCGGAATTCCTCGGTGCGCGCACCCTCGACGATTTCCCGCTCGCTGAACTTGTTCCGTTCATCGACTGGTCGCCGTTCTTCCACACCTGGGAGTTGCGCGGACGTTATCCATCGATTCTTCAGCACGAAAAACATGGGGAAGAAGCGCGCAAACTTTTCGCGGATGCCCAGGACCTGCTCGGAAAAATGTTGAACGGGAAACTGATCCAGGCGCGTGCCGTCTATGGATTCTTCCCGGCGAACGCGGTTGGCGATGACGTCGAACTCTACCAGGATCAGACGCGCCAGACTGTGCAGACGAAATTCCATTTCCTCCGCCAGCAGATGGAAAAGACCGACGCGCCAAACTGGTGCCTGGCCGATTTCATTGCGCCGAAGGCGGCGCGGCTGCCCGACCACATCGGGGCGTTCGCGGTCACCAGTGGAATCGGCCTCGATGATTTGGTGAAGAAATTCAAATCCGAACACGACGACTACAACGCCATCATGGCCGAAGCGTTGGCCGACCGGTTGGCCGAAGCATTCGCCGAGTATTTGCACAAGCGGGCGCGCGCAGAATGGGGGTTTGGCGCGAGCGAGAACCTCAGCACTGACGAGTTAATCGCGGAGAACTATCGCGGCATCCGTCCCGCCGCCGGCTATCCCGCCTGCCCCGATCACACGGAGAAGGCAACGCTCTGGCAATTGCTTGACGTGGAAAAGAAGACTGGCATCAAGCTGACCGAGAGCTTTGCGATGTGGCCCGGGAGCAGCGTGAGCGGACTCTACTTCGCGCATCCTGGGTCGAAGTATTTCGCTGTTGGAAAACTGGGGCGCGATCAAGCCATCGATTACCACGTCCGCAAAGGCATGACACTGACAGAAGTCGAGCGCTGGCTGGGGCCGTACCTGAATTACAATCCCGCCGAACAGAATTTTCCGGCCCATGCCCGCGTCGCGTGCGCGTGCGGCGTGCCGCATTGAACTGACCCAAACGCAGAAAAGAGAAGCCCCGGTGGGTGGCCGAATACACACACAGATTCTCATTCGTCCACCACCCATCCCGGGGCGGTTCACTCAGGGAAACATTCGCAGAGCTTGAGATGCGGCAGCACAAGGCATGGCACGACAGCGCTCTGTTTGGGTTGCTTGAGTGTGAATACTACTACTCGACCACGTCCCGTTTTTCCAGAATTTTTCCCGCGCGCGACGAAATTTTTTCAGCCACGGATTGCAACGAGCCCAGCAGCGCATCCCAATCATCGGCGGTTGTCCCCCATCCTGCACTGAACCGCAGCACCCGGCCTGCGTCTGCCGCGGAATAACCCATCGCGCGCAATACGTGCGACGGTTCTTCTTTCCCGCTCGAACAAGCTGAACCGGTCGAGACGGCGAAACCCAGTTTGTCCAGCTTCACCACCCAGCGTTGCTGACAATCCGCTTCCGGCATCAACGCGGAAACGGTGTTCCAAAGCCGGGGAAAACGCGCGGCAACCAGTTCGGAACCTGCCAATGTTGCCAGCAGCGTTCGTTCAAAGTTATCGCGCTGCGCCGCAAGCTTCTTTTGCTCACCAGCCTCCATCTGTCGCTCACGCACTCTCAACGCAGAAAGCATGGCGAGCGCTCCGGCCACGTTTTCGGTTCCAGCCCGACGCAGTTCCTCCTGCGGGCCGCCACGAATCAAGGCCGTGCTGGAAAGGTTGGCTGGCACTTTCAAAAAGCCCACACCACGCGGCCCACCGAATTTATGTGCTGCGCCGCTGGCCCAATCGCATTGCCCCAACCCGGCCGCGGGAAGTTTGCCCATCCATTGCGCAGCGTCGCAGAAGAACTCCACCTCCCCGCCGCGGCAAAGCTGCAACGCCTCGCGCCACGGTTGCAGGGCACCGGTTTCATTGTTCGCGGCCATGATGGCCACTAGCGCAGGACGTTTGCGCTTCAGTTTTGCTTCGAGCCAGCTCAAATCCACCGCGCCATCGCGCGTCACGGGGATGAACTGCAAACGTTTTCCAAAATGGAAGCGCGCCGGTTCAAGCACAGACGGATGCTCGACCGCGGACACCCAAACTTCCGCATCGCTGCTCCAATGGCGCGCGAAGTGATGGAGCACGGTGTTGTTGGATTCCGTCGCGCCCGATGTGAAAACAATTTCCGCCGCATGACAGCCCAGTGCGGCGCCCAGTTGCTCTCGCGCCTCGTTCAATGCCGTATCGGCGCGCGCCCCGAACCGGTGCGGACTGGACGGATTTCCCACAAAGTTCTCGCAAGCATCCAGCCACGCCTGCCGCGCTTCCGGCAGCAACGGCGTCGTGGCGTTGTGATCGAAATAAATCACGGTGGGATTTCAACGGCGAGGCGTTTGGTTGACGAGCCTTTTCGGTTGAACATGTCTGAAACGTAAAACGTGAAACGTGATTTCAGCCTTCACGTTTTACGCTTCACGTCTTTACGCCTCGGCACTTTGGTTCCGCGAGACTCATGCAAACGCTTGCGAACGAAGTTTCCGCGCCGGTAGCGTCGCATCGTGGAAGCCGACAAGCCGAAGACCCTTTTCTACAAGCGCTCGCACTTCGTGACGCATCTGCCGGTCGATTACCTCTACTCGCGTTCGCACTTCTGGCTCGCTCGCCAGGAGAATGATGAATGGCGCATCGGCTTGACCAAATTCGCAACGCGAATGCTCGGCGACATGGTCGATCATGGGTTCGAAATAGAGGTGAATGCATCGGTCGCCGTCGGCCAGATTGTCGGCTGGGTCGAAGGCTTCAAGGCCATCTCCGATGTTTACTGCGTGTCGGCCGGAACTTTTCTGGGCAGCAATCCCCTGCTCCGCGAAAAGATTTCGCTCATCGACAAACAGCCGTATTGGGAAGGCTGGCTCTATGCCGTGCACGGCACGCCGGATGAAAAATGCCTGGACGTGAACGGATACCGCGATCATCTCGACCGCGCGATCGATTTGATTCTGTCAAAGCAGAAGACTGAGGGGGAGTAAGTCCAATGTCCGAAGTCCAAAGTCCAACGCCGGGAAAGTCCCATTCAACTTGCGTGGAACGATCGCCACAAGACATTGGCTGTGAAGAACGTCATCATCGAGAGACAACAGACCAGCTTGCCCACCGCTCCGGCAAACAATCCCAGCGTTGCGCCCAGGCCGGCTTTCATCGCCGGTTTCCAATTGCGTCCGCCGATCATTTCGAACAGCGACGCGCCGACAAATGGGCCGAGCAGAATTCCGGGCAGGTTAAAAAACAGGCCGACGATGCCACCGACGATGGCGCCGGCCATTCCCTTTTTCGTCGCGCCGAATCTTTTCGCGCCGTAGATGCTCGCGAGATAATCCATGACCAGCGCCAGCGCGGTGATGAGCACCAGCATCGTCATGATGACCCAGCCGACACTTGTGGCTTTGAAATAGATCTTATGCGCGATGGCCGCGATGAGGACGAGTGGCGTGCTGGGAATTCCCGGCAGCACGCTGCCGAGACAGCCGATGGCCATGATGAGCAAAGCGATCCCAAGGCCGATGATTTGCTCGGCGGTCATCGTTGCTTCATCGGTTCGACGATTTTGAAATCGCCGTCGATCTTCGGCGCGAAGAGCAACTCATCGAGTTTTGGATTCAACTCGGCCCGGCGGAACTCGTTGCGCATGGTGGAGCCGTCGCCAAATTGCAGCTCCGTCGCGCGCAATTGAAAATCGTTGGTGGCAAATGACAGCGTGATTTGCGGCATCATGCGGCGAGCCGAAGAAGACTTCGGCTGAAGCGTCACGACATTCACGTCATTCGAAGGCGTGACCGAAACGACTTTGAACTGCTTTTCCAATTCCGCCTGGCTGCGCGGGAAACCGGCTTCGAGCAACGCCAGCGTGTCTTTCCATTGCCCCATCTTTTCGCCGCTGAGCGGATACTTCTCCACGCGTTTGAGCCGCGGATAAAGCACGAGCATTTCATCGGAGCCGCGCACCGCGATCGTTTGCGCAGGTGAGCCAATCTCCCAGCGGAATTTGTTCGGGGCAGCAAACCAGACATGGCCCATTGAAACCAGCGGCTGCGTGAGCGTCTTGAGCTGGCGAATTTGCGTGAGGTCGGCGGACCAGGTTTGGAGGTTGGTTTGGGCGGAGAGGAATTTTTGGAGAGCCAGTGGAGACTCGGCGGCATAAAGCGGAGCGAGAATAAAAGATCCAAACACCAAGATCCAAGCTCCAGACAAACACCGAACACCAAACATCAAAATGCGTCGGCGAAACCCATCCCGACTGGAGCTTGATGTTTGGATCTTTTCCGGATCTTGGATCTTGGATCTTGGTGTTTTCATCGCTGCCACACGGGCACGAAATGATACCACTGCTCGGCGTGCGCGCGAATCGCCGGTTCGAGCGCGGCGAGAATGCGCTGCGTCAATTGCCGGCGCGCTTCCCGATCACGCAACGTGGTGCGTTCGTAGATGACCGGCGGCAAAATGTGCGCGGCGTAGCGCTCAGCCACGCGCGGCAGATACACCGGGAGGATTTCGCAATTCGTGGCGCGCGCCAGTTCGGCTGCGGCGATGGACGCGGAGAATTTCTCGCCGAACAATTCGACATCAATCGCACTGGTCTTTGGCGGCCGATCGATGAGCAGCGCGACGGTGGCGCCGGCTTCGAGCCGGCGGATGATTTCCACAAAGGCAAATGGGTCGCGGCCGATGACCAGCGTCTCGATCCCCCAGCGTGCGCGCGCGGCCTGGCGCAACTCGGTGAGTCCGTGGCCCGGCTCGACGAGCGTGATGACGTTGAGCTTGAAGCCGTGCTGCGCCAGGAGCGGCGCGCCAAATTCCCAGTTGCCCAGGTGCGGTGTGACCAGCAGGACACCGCGGCCTGTCTTTTGCGCGGCGAGGAAATGATCCCACCCGCTCAGATCGGCAAAAATGTTGTCCATCGGCAGCCCGGCTTCGAATCGCCAGATGTCCACGAGCTTGCGCGCGAGTTGTTGAAAGAGCCTGGGCGTCAGTTGTTCCGCGGCAGCGCGCGAGCCGAGGACTGGCGTCAGGTTTTTAATGACAACTTCCCGGCGGCGCGGACAACAGCGCGCGTAAGCCGAGGCCACGGTGGCACCGAAATTTTTAAGCCCGGCTTCCGGAAGAAGGCGCGCGAACATCAGGCCGAGCCGCCACAAGGCGGCACCATAGAGGAGCGAGGGACGTTGCGGCAGCGAAGCGGTCGAACTTTGAACCTCGGACTTTGAACCTTGAACCTCGAACTCCGAACCGGTCATGGCCGTTCGACCTTCGATGTTTGATGCTGAGCGTTCGGCGTTCACTTCTTAATCCACTTCGTCCACCAGAGCGGTAACAGATACACGGAGACCAGCATGGCGCAAACGATGCCCAGCCCACAAACTTTTCCCAAACTCGCCATCCCTGCGTTGCTGGAAAAGGCGAGCGAAGCAAAACCCGCGACCGTCGTGGAACCCGCCAGCAAAAGCGCGCGGCCAATGGAACCGCGCACGAGCCGCAGGTCGCCGTGGTAACGCGTGAGCGCGAGCTGGACGTGAATGCTGAAATCAACACCCATCCCGAGCAACAGCGGCAGCGCCATGAGATTGAGCAGATTCCACGACCAGCCGGCGGCGCCCATGAAAGCCCACAAAGACAATCCGCTCACGACGAGCGTGGCCAGGCTCAGCAACATTTCCTTCACGTTTCGAAAGGCGAGCCAGAGAGAAACAGCAATGAGCGTGAACATCGGGATGAGCACCTTCCAGAACTGGGCTTGCACGCGCGCGAACACGGAATAGCCGAGCACTTCCCAGCCCGAGAGGTAAATGCCTCTCGGAAAAAGTTCCGCCGCGACTTCGAGCAAACGCGGCGTCAGCTCCGCGAGCGGCGTGTTCGTGTTTCGATAAATCAAACCGAGCGCGAACATGTGTTTGCCGTTGCGCGCGGTCAGCTTGTCGAGAATCCATCGGCTGTTCTCGTTGGTGGGCCAGAAGACACCGCTCGTCTCACTCGCGGCCTGCCATGTGTCGAAAATAGTTTCTGTGAGCGCCACGGCATTCGAAGTGAAGCCCCCGCCCAGAACCGCTTCGCGAATGGCGGATCGCTTCGAGATGATGGCCGCCGCCGCCGCGCGATTGGCTTGTGCGTTTTCGGGATTCGGCCAAAGGCTCGTGGGCAAGGTGAAGCCGGTCAGCAGGTTGTTCGACACCGCGCGAGCGAGTGCGGCTTCCGTTTCGCGCAGGCGCAGACTGATTTCCGTTTCGTTGCGGCCCTCGATCAAAACCCAGAGCGGTTCCTGCGTGCGTTTCAAACGCTGTTTGATTTCTTCCACCGCGGCATAGGCGGGACTGTTCTTCGGGCGCAGCGCATCGGGCGAGTTGTCGAATCCGGGCTGGCGCACCACGAGCACGCTGCTGCAAACAATCAAAAGCGCAATCGTGCTGAGCCAGGGCCGGCGAAGGCCTGATGGCGTGGATGGACTGACATCGTGCGCCGCCTCCGCCGCCGTGCGACTCGTATCCGGTTTCCGCATGAGTGGCGGCAAATAACCGTAGAGCATCACGACTGCGGCGAGCGCGATGCCGATCGCGACCAGCGTTCCAAGCTGGCCCAGACCCGGAAGCCCACCGAGATTCAAAACGAGAAACGCACCGCACGTCGTTACCGCCGACCAGAAGATTCCCGGCCCGGCCATCTTTTGAATTTCGCGCCGCGACAACTCGGGATGACTGCGCGATTCCTGGTAGAGCACGATGCCAAAATCCTCCGCGAGCCCGAGCAGGATGGAGGCGAAGCCCAGGCTGATGACGTTGATGGTGCCAAAGACCAATCCACCCAGCGCCATCGTGCCTGCGAGGATGAGCAACAGCAAAACGATCAGCCAGAGCAGTGGTTTGAACCGCCGATGCGTGAAATAAAATAAAGCCGCGATGACCACCAGCGTCGCGCCGGATGGCCCGGCCAGGTCCTGCTGCATGCCGCTGGAGATTTCCGACACGAAGGCGGGGCGCCCGGTGTAACGCACCTTCACTTTGTCGTTCAGCCCCGCAGTGTGCAGCGCATCGGTGACGACCGGCCTGACCTGATTCAGCCACTTTGTGCATTTGCGGTAATCGGAGATGTCAGGTTTCGCTTCGGCAAAGACGACGTGGAATGTTCCATCGGCGGATGAAAAAAACTCTCCGCCTTCGCCAAAACTGTTCCCGCCGGAAACGGACTCGGGAAGTTGCGTGAGGTTGAAAGGATCGTAGCCGCGCCGCGCCAGGTCCTGTGGCGAGAGCGATGTCGTGAGCGCTTCCTGCGCTTCGCGCAAGGCATTCGGGAGATTCGCCGATGACAAACGATTTGTGAGTTGAGCAAAAACTTCCGGCGGCTGATTGAGCCAGAGATACGCCACCAGTTCCGCAGACTGTCCCGGTTTCTCCAGCCACAACGGCTGCCACGTGACTTCCGTCGTGAGGTTCGTGGCCGCGCGCAACGCCAGCGCGATGCTGCGCGCCGCATTCTCCGCTGTTTCCGCCTCGTCCGCTTCGACCGTGATGATCAATTCGCGCGCGTTGGCGAAGTTGGTCTGATAAAGCTTCAGGCCGCGCACGACGGAAAATTCGTCCGGCAAAAGATTCATCACCTCGACGTCGAAGCGCAGGCGCATCAAGCCCAGGCCAATGGGAATCAAGAGCAACAGCCAAAGCCAGTGGCGGGACTTCATTGGCTGAGAAACCCGGTGATGCTTTCGCCCGTCTTTGGATTTTCCAGCGTGAAGCCGTGCGGTTCAGTCTGCGCGAACTGCAGCGGCTCCGGCGGCTTCGTTCCACTCAACGCGCGCGCGAGATGAACCCACAGCAACCGCGGTGTCGGCGTGCCCTGGCCGTTGAACTTTCGCCGCTGCGGAACGAACTCCACCTCCCACCGTTCGCCGTTCACCTGCGCGTTCACGAAAGGCAGCGGGTTCTTGGTCAATTGCAAGAGCGCGCGATTCCCGGCGTGAGTGGCGAAAAGAATTTCTCCCGCAATCTCCGGCGCGTCGCGTTTGCTGCGCCACACCGCCTGTCCCTGGCGCAACGTCCAGCCCGGCTCGGAAAGATTCACGGCGGGCAAATCAGGAAAGGTTCGGCAGGATGAAACGAAAACTGCCGTCAGCAACAGTGCCGCCAGAACAAACCGGATTCTCAATGGAGCCATTCTCATCGCCGCACTTGTTTTGCTCCCGTCATGGGCTAACATTCGCCGCGCAGCATTACGCTTGAACCGATGAATGCCAAAATGAATTTGCCGGCAAGTCAGTTCCGCAAGGCGCTCACTCTTGGGTTACTCCTGCTCGCACTTTTCGGCGCGGACAGGCTGGCGTTCGCTGCCGGAACAACCGGTGGCAAAGCTCCGTCCGCTGGCGGTGAGCCGCCCGTAATCACTGATTACCCCATTGGCCGCACGGCCATGAATGGTTCGCACTTCGCACTCTCGGTGTTGGCGCAAGGCACAGCTCCGTTGGCTTACCAGTGGCTCAGGAATGGGCTGCCGCTCACCAACGACGTCCGTTTAACCGGCGCGCAAGGCCCGGTGCTGAACATCGATCCGGCGCGGACCAACGATACAGGCTCGTACACCGTCGCCATCACCAACAGCAGCGGTTCGACGACGAGCACGCCGGTGACCGTGAATGTCAGCCTCATCAACAAGAGCGTCACCGTGGTATTTGGTGTCGGGCTGCGCATCCAAATACCCGGCCAGGTTGGGGACGTTTATCGCATCGAGACCAGTCCCAACGTGAGCGGTGGCCCGTGGCACACGAATGGATTCGCCACGAATCGGACCGGGGAAGTCGTTTACAATTTCCGCTTTTCCAGCACCACGGACGGATTTATCGACGTGGTTTACGATCACATGCTGCCGATTTTTTCGGCGCCCAATCCGGAAAGACTCGACTCCTCAGTCCGCATTTACGGGAAGCTCAACCAGGTGTGGCGCCTGCAAAAAAGCTCGAACCTCGTGCAATGGGCCAACCACAGCGTCATCACGAACAGCACTGGATGGGTGCGGGTGTTCGATGATGTGGACACGCGCCGCTTCTATCGCATCATTCCTCCTTGATGGTTGGTTCAGAAAAGGGAGCAGCGATTTTCGGGAGCAGAGCGGAAGAAAGCTCCATAGAATACCAGCATGGGTTCATTTCCCGTCAGTCTCGAAAAAGAAGATCAACTCGCGCAACGCATGGCGGCCCTCGGCGTGCGCGAGTCTGACATTGAAGAAACCTTCGTCCGTTCCGGCGGCCACGGCGGACAGAACGTCAACAAGACCTCCACGTGCGTGATGCTGCTGCATCGGCCGACCGGATTGCAGGTCAAGTGTCAGGACACACGCCAACAAGGCCTGAACCGGTTCCTCGCCCGCAAACTGTTGCTGGATAAAATCGACGCGCGCCAGAAAAGCCGCGCCGAGGCCGAGCGCGCCCGCCTCGAAAAACTTCGCCGCCAAAAGCGCGGGCGCAGCCGCGCGGCCAGGCAGCGCATGCTCGCCGACAAATCGCATCACGCCGCCAAGAAGGAATCCCGCCGCCGCCCGACGCTTGAGTGAGCGGAGTTCCATCGGAACGCCGCAATCCGCAATCACACCCTGCCCCCCTGTCGAAAATCGTTGTCGGATTTCGGACTTTTGCGGCGATGTTGGGGTAAAGAAGCAACGATGGAAGATCTTCAACTCTTGCGCGAATACGCCGAGACCCGCTCCGAGGCGGCCTTTGCCGAACTCGTGCAGCGGCACGTGGACCTCGTGTATTCCACCGCGCTGCGTCTCGTCGGCGAAGCGTCTCTCGCCCAGGACGTCACGCAACTGGTTTTCATCCGCCTGGCGCGCAAGGCCGGTTCGTTGCGCGATGGGACCATTCTCAGCGGATGGCTGTATCGCACGACGCGGTTCGTCGCGGAGACGGTCCGGCGCAGCGACTGGCGGCGGCGCCAGCGGGAAACTTTGGCCATGCAACTCAACGAACTCGATCGGAACAGCGAATCCGTTTGGAAAGAAGTGTCGCCCTTGCTGGAGCAAGCGATGGCGGGACTCCGGCAAAAGGACCAGGACGCGGTGCTGCTTCGCTTTTTCGGGGGCAAAAGCCTGCGTGAAGTGGGTGACGCGCTCGGCATCAGCGACGACGCCGCGCAAAAGCGCGTGGACCGGGCCCTTGACCGAATGCGCGATTACTTTTCCCGCCGCGGGGTGGTTGTTTCCGCCGCGCTGCTGGCGCCGGCGCTGGCCGGACACGCGGTGAATGCTGCGCCGGTCAGCGTGGCGGCGACGCTGGCTGCCTCTGCTGCCGGCGCAAGCGGCACCAGCTTGGGCGTCGGTTCTTTCAATCTTTTGAAAGTTATGGCCCTCGCCAAGCTCAAGACTTCCGTAGCCGGGATCGTCGCAGCCGTTCTGGTTCTTGGCGGCACGGTCGCAGTTGTCCAGTTATTGCCCGACGCAACGACGCATGCGCAGCCGGCGGCTCCGGCCAATTCACTTTCGAACGCGGCCTTCGTCGTGCGCGGCACTGTTCATGCAACGAACGGCCGGCCGCTCGCGGGCGCGCTGGTGCGCCTCGCGACGCCGGATGCCTACGTCCGACTTTATCAAACCACCAATGCAGTCGCGACTGCTCAGACCAACAGGACCAACGGCATTTCAAATCGAGCTGCCTCGCCCTGGGACAAACCAGCTCCCTCCGTCATCACCGGCGCAGACGGAAGTTTCGCGTTCGGCTTGCCCACCGTTCCGCGAGAAGGAAAGGCGGTTGTGGCCGTGAACGCTGACTCCGGTTACGCCATCGCGACTGCCGATGACTTGTCCGCCAATCCAGTCATGGTCGTGCAAGCGTGGGGCCGCATCGAAGGCGTGCTGAAAGAGGGGAAATCCATTGGGAGCAATCAGATGGTCAACATCGGCATCTGGGGCACCACGGAAACCTACGAATGGAATATCGTATCGCACGATATGTCGGTGAAAACGGACATGAACGGTCGTTTCATTTTCCCACGCGTTGCGCCCGGCGATGCCTGGCTCACCCACACCGTCGCTGTGCGTCCCGGCGATGGACGCCAGAGCGGGCATCATTATGTAAAAGTCGAGCCGGGCGATCATCTGGAAGTGATTCTCGGTGGAATGGGCCGCCTGGTGACCGGCCGCATTGAAACAAATCCCGGCACCAACCTGGTTTTCTACGGCAGCATGTGGGCGAACGAAACCCACGGGATGCGCAATGCTCGCAACTGGCGCACCATGTCCAATGAAGAAAAACGTCTTTTCATCCGGCAGTGGCGCAATTCCCCGCAAAGCGAAATCTTCAAAGAAGAAGTCCGCAATTACGAATTCCCAGTGCAACGCGACGGCACCTTCCGTGTCCCTGACGTCCTGCCGGCCCGCTATCGCATGCAAGTGCGCGCCGATGCTCCGCGCGAACCGGGAAAACCGGCTCGTCATGCCGCGGTGGCGGAAATCACCGTGATCGTCCCGGAGCTTTCTGCCGGCGAGCCGGATGAACCGTTCAACGTTGGCACGCTCAGGCCTGTCCCCAAGTGACGGCAAACTTCTCAGCGCCTCTCACTGCCACGCTGATTTCAAGTGAACCAGCGTGAACCGTTTGATGACGACTCGTCCTCCAGTTGCTCTGATCGAAAGCCCGCTTTCGGTCGGCAGAAAGCATTTCGACATGGATGCCTCGCCGTCATTCGCAAAGGCTTCCACCGACGCGCGATCCACGAGCACTTCAAAACTCGTGAGCGCAGTGGAAAGGGATACAGGCTTCGCTCCGCATGCCATGCTCTGCCGGTTGAAAACCACTTTGGTGCCGCGCACGTTCAAGGTCAGGGTGGCACCTTCGCCCATCGCCACATCGGCCTGCACCCGAAACAGATCGCCCGCCGGCGCCAGCGGCAGCGTCTGACCGGCGTTCACGGTGCGATTCGTCCATGAGTCCTCCCGTTCGTGCAACGTCTCCAGCTCACGAATCGGTTTGCGAAAGAGCCGGGGACCCTGGGCCGTGGTGCGCAACGTGAGCTCCCGCGGAAAAGTGACCTGCTGATTGAAAGGCATGCCGGGATACGTTCCTCCCTGCATCCATGCGGCCTGGACGCGCCGGCCCTCGGGCGTGTTCTCCCAGCTTTGGGTCGCATAGAAATTCGGACCCGCATCGGAATCAAACTGCGGCGTCTCCGCGGTGAACTCGGAGCCGTTGAAGGTTCCCACCGAGTATTTCCCATTCCCTCGAATCAGGACCCACTTCATCCGGCTGCGATCACCGTCGAGTGGCAGTTCGAAAAAGTCGGGGCACTCGAAGCTGTCGCGGATGGGATGCTTTTCATCCTTCCACGAAAGAAGATTGGTCGAGGTGAAAATGTGATAGAGGCGTTCCCCTTCCCGCTCGCCATAAAGAAACATCACCCAGCGAGCGGTCGGCGCGTGCCAGAACACTTTGGGATCGCGCTCCGGCTGAACCAGCACTGGATTCCTGTCGTAATGTTTCCAGGTCCGGCCGCGATCCATACTGTAGGAAATGCAGTGGCTTCGGTTGTCGTTGCGCGACCAGAACGCCACGAGCGGCGGATGATTCGTGTCCGCGCCCAGGCCCGAAGTATTCGCGTAGTCCACGACACAGGTGCCGGATTGCACCCCGGTGTCCAAATGCTCCTCCCAGAAAGCCGGCTCCAATTCCGTCCAATGCACCAGGTCTTTGCTCACCGCGTGAATCCAGCATTTGTTCCAGCGTTGGGCGAACAAATGATATTCGCCTTCGTAAAAAATCAGCCCGTTGAGATCGTTGAGCCAGCCTTCCTGCCTCATGTTGGGATGCAAACGGTCCATGGTCCATTGCCGCGCGGTGAAATGAAATTGCGGGCGATGCGTTTCCTGATAGAGCGCCTGCGTGACCACCGGCAGCCGCTCGGGCCGATCGGCTTGGACAATGTGATCCACGTTGATGTGGCCCCAGCTTCCGCCGGCCTCGTCCACCAATTGGATTTGCGCCGTCTTCCCCGCGAACGCCCGGACATCCCAGCTCGCCGGCACCAGGCGATCGCTGTTCCAGCCGGTGGCGCTGCGCACAATCCTGCCGGCGACGAGCAGGTTCATGCACGTGTGATGTTCGTAGCCGCCACCCGCGATCAGGAAGGAGATGTAGGTCCGTTCAATCTTGAACTCAGCCGAAGTGAGCGTGCCCAGCGGCGCATCCCCTTCCATTTCACTGCTGGCGACGCCGCGGCCACGGCTGTTCTCGATTTCCAATGCGACCAGTTGCGCATCGCGAGCCGGGCCACGACGGAAAGCCGTCCCCGTGGACTTCCACGTTCCGAAATCCTGGCCTTCAAAATCTGCGAGCAACAGGTCGTCTGCGGCCGAGACATGCCACGCCAGCGAACATGTCACGAGCACTGCGGCCAACCAGAGTCTTGAAATTGCGTTCATCGGTTCGCGACGAAGAATGCCAACAATTCAACTGCGTTGGCGACGTGAATTCGCGTGTTGCAACACGATTGGGGCACACCTTCTCTTCTGTGAGACCGCACGCCAGGGGCGCCGAAGATGTTCGACTTCGGCGACGCCAAGGCGACGGCAGGTCGGCCGACCGACGCGCTTTTTCTCCAAGTGCCGACAATGTGAAGACAGGAGTCGCCGCGATTGACGTGATTGACGCTCACCAAGTCCGGATTATTATCCGCATGTTCAATGGAAAGGCGCATCCCCAAGGTCCTTGAGTGAGTAAGTTCCCAAGATTTGCGATTCTGTTCTGCGCGCTGGGGCTGGCGACCGCAGCGGAGGCGGCGCAACGGTCGCTCGTTTCAACCGGCTCGTCCTGGCGATACATTCTTGGAACAAAAGAAGCCTCGCTCCCCGCCCACGCGTGGAGGCGGATTGCCTTTGATGATTCGAATTGGTCGATGGGGGCGACGCCGATCGGTTATGGAGCCGTCACCGAAGCAGGCCGGATCGCCACGACACTTCCCCGGAGTGACGTCGGCCGCTACTTAAGCGTTTACCTGCGCCATTCCTTCAACGTGGCGGACCCGGCGCTCATTTCCCAAGTGCGGCTGGCACTGATCGTCGATGACGGGGCGATTGTCTGGATCAATGGCGTCGAACTCGGCCGGATCAACGTCGCTCCTGGAGACGCCGCGTTCAATACCACGGCGATCGAAGCACGGGAGGGGCAGCGGTTGGATGTCATGACCAATGCGAGGAGTCTTCTCGTGGCCGGCGAGAACATCCTGGCAGTGCATTTGTTCAACTCGGACAGCGACAGTTCGGATATCGCCATCACGGCGTCGCTGTTGGGATGGATCGACGATCAGCCGCCCGTTCTCACCGCCAGCAATCCGCCCGCGGCCGCCACGGCTCGCGAGCCAATCCCAATCGAGGTTTTGTTCAGCGAAGCGGTCACCAATGTTGACGCCGCTGATTTGCTGATCAACGGCGCGCCCGCTACAGCCGTGACGACGATCGCACCGGATCATTATCTTTTCCGGTTTCCTGAGCCGCCCGCGGGAGTGGTTCGTGTCGAATGGAGCCCGAACCATGGCATCACCGACCGGGCTTACCTGGCCAACCCGTTCGTCGGCCGCAGTTGGACCTACACCTGCGCCCCCAACGCTCCTCCGCCTGACATCGTCATCAGTGAATTCATGGCATCCAACCGTCGAACTTTGAGGGACGAAGATGGGGAAACCTCGGACTGGATTGAGATCCGCAATCTCGGTTCGACGGCAGAAAATCTTTCCGGCTGGTTCCTGACCGACAAGGCCAAAAAGCCGACGATGTGGAAGTTTCCTCCCGGCGTGCTGCTGCCCGCCAACGGTTTCATGATCGTCTTCGCTTCGGAAAAGAATCGAACCGGCAGTCCGCTTCACACCAACTTCAAATTGTCCGGCAGTGGAGGTTACCTGGCGCTGGTTGGTCCGGATGGACGAACCGTTGCTTCGGAATTCACGCCCAAGTATCCGCCGCAGTTGGAGGATATTTCCTACGGTCGAAATTCCAACGAGCGAAGCGTTGTTGGATTCTCGGTCGAAACCACTCCCGGCGCCCCAAACTCGTCTCTCGGTGAGGGGTTTGCTTCGCCGGTGGTTTTTTCACGGGCGAGCGGCACGTTCGCGGATCCATTTCTAATCGAGATGAACGCTGCGCCCGGTTCGGAGATTCACTATACAACAACGACCAACCTTCCCACACTTGCATCGCCCGTCTATGCCGGACCCATTCGCATCAGCGCGACCACGGTGATTCGCGCGCGCGCCTACGCGCCCGGCCGGCTGCCGGGACCGCCCTGCACCGGACATTACATTCAGCTGAGCACCAACGCGGCCCATTTCACCTCGGACCTGCCCATCGCCATCCTCCACAATTTCGGTGGCGGCCTTGTGCCCGCCAAAGGGGAACAATATGTCTGCCTGCTGATCTTCGAACCTAAAGCCAACGGCCGCAGCTCCATCACCAACGCGCCCGACCTCGTCACGGCGGGCCGGATCCATCGTCGGGGATCCAGCACGCTCAATACTCCGAAGGGAAGCTGGGCCTTTGAAGCGTGGGACGAGTTCTTCGATGGCAAGGACGTCCCGCTGCTGGGAATGCCCGCCGATTCGCACTGGGTGATGTACGCGCCCAACGAGTTCGATCTGGCGCTGATTCATAATTCCTTCGCCTATCAATTGAGTCGCGAGATTGGCCGGCAGGCGCCCCGGACTCGATTCGTCGAGGTTCTTTTGAAAGACGACCGTGGCCAGCCCGGGGCCATCAACCTCCCCGACTTTTCCGCCTCCGGCGATTACAACGGGATTTACGTATTCATGGAGAGAATCAAGATCGGCGAGAATAGCGTCAACATCGACAGATTGCAGCAGGACGATGCGAAAGCGCCGGCGGTGACTGGAGGGTACTTGTGGAAGATCGACCGGCCGGATCCAGGCGATCGCGGATTCGTCGGGGCCGGACGAACCATCCGTTACGTCGATCCGGATGAGCGCGCCATGCAAAGCCCGGCCCGCGAAGCCCAAAGGCAATACCTCAGAGACTATTTCAGGGATTTCGGTGTCGCATTGAAGGGCGCCGATTTCCGGGATGCGGAGCGCGGCTATCGAAAGTACATCGACATGGATTCCTGGATTGATCATCACATTCTCAACGTCGTGATGTTCAATGTGGACGCTCTCCATTTGAGCGCCTACTTCCACAAGCCGCGCAATGGCCGGCTCACCATGGGACCGCTTTGGGACATGGATCGAGCGATGGGCTCGACGGACGGCCGCGACTTCAACCCAACCCAGTTCGGGAGAATCTCCTCTGATTGGAGCGCTGATTTCTTCAAAGACGCCTGGTGGAAACGGATGTTCACAGATCCGGATTTTTGGCAGGCCTGGATCGATCGCTATCAGGAGCTCCGGGAAGGCCCATTGAGCACGAACCAAATTATGAACGTGGCCGAAGGGATGTTCGACGAGCTTCGTGAAGCCGAGCCAAGGGAACGAACCCGGTGGAGACGTTATCCGCGCAGCGGAGTCCAGACTCAAATCGGCTACACCTTCGATTTCGGGCCGCGGGAACATGACTCCGAGCTGCGCTTCCTGCGACAGTGGTTCAGCGATAGATTGACGTTCATCGACACAAACCTTCTGTCCCAGCCGGTCATCAGCCATGCGGGCGCCGAGGTGCCGGGTCGCTTTGTCCTCAAGATCTCCGCCGCTCTCGGTTCAACCATCTACTACACGCTTGACGGAACCGACCCGCGCGCCACCGGTGGACCCACGAATTCCGTCCCGCCCCGCCTGTCTTCGTCTGCGCGCGAATACACCAGGCCGATTGTCATCGACGGGAACACGCGTGTTGTGGCCCGAGCCTATAACCCAAGACATAACAATCTCACCGGCAAATCCAATCCCCCGATCAGCAGCCACTGGTCCGGCCCCAGGAAAGCGGTCTACAACTTCACCAAACCCAATCGCCCATAGCCACGGCCACAGCGCACCCGGCATCGCGCGACCACCTGCGCCTGGCTCGACCGGTCTGCAGGCGGCCGGAAGTCCGGCTAAGGAAAGACCAGGGTTTGGCCGAAAAGTTTTCCCTTCAATGATCGCAACTCGCCGTTGGTGGAAACATTGACGGTAAGCTTGGTGCGCGCCGCCTCGCCCGTGCCTTGCAGGCGCAACACGCGCTTGGCCGCTGTGCCGTTCACATTGAAATCAAGAGTCCGTCCATTGGAAAGTTCCGCGCTGGCCGTGCCGGTGATCACTTTGTTGCTCGTGGCCAGATTCAGCGTGAGCGCCCAGGTGCCGTTCATGTTGGCCGGCAGATGAAAGACCACGTTCGAATCGTGAACGTCGCAAGTGTGGTCGGGCTGGCAGGACGCATTGTCGATTTTGGCGATGATGGTGCGATTCGTCGGGTCGAGATGACCGCGGAGGCGTTCATGGAACGTGCCGGTGTAATCGTGCGCGATCAACCGGCCGCTCGTCGGTCCCTTGCCCTTCACATCGATCGAGAGGCGCTTGTTGAGCAGCGTGACACGACCGGTCTCGACGTTGGCGCGCGCCTGAAACGCACTGAAGAAACTATCCAGAGTAGTTTGTCCGGCCCCGGAAAAAGTTCCGCTCGGCAAGTTGGTCAGCACGTTGACGATTTGAAGCTCGCCGCCCGTCAGCGCGTAAGTGCCGCTGAAATCCCAAAGCAAAGGTCGCGTGGTGAAGTTGTATTGGTATTGGCCCGACAATTGTGCGGAGCAAACGAGAGGCATGCTCAACAGGACAGCGCAGTATAAACGAAACATCGAGGCAGACTACGTGGCGCGCTGTTGTCGTCAAACCTTGGCATCATCTTTGTCGCTGAAGTCGAAGCCGAATCGTTGGAGGAACGAGCGATGCGAGTCCCCATTTCAAAGTTGCGCGTTGGGATCGGCGAACGGAGGCTATTTCATATGGGGACTCGCCGATCTCGTCCCTCCAACGATTTATTTGCCGGGCTTCACCACCGAAATCACGAACTTGTCTTCGCGCAACACCTTCGCGGCAACGCGCTTCACGTCTGCGAGAGTCACGGCTTCGTATTGGGCATCATCCTTGTCGCTGTGGTCGAAGCCGAGGCCGTAGAGTTCATCGAGGGCGCAGACCATCGCGTAATTGCCGAGATCCTGGCGCGCGATTTTCTTTTGTCCCACGACCTTGGCCTTCGCCCGTTTCAATTCCTCGGCCGTGAGGCCGTCGGTGCGGAGCGCGGCGGCTTCCTTGAGCATCTCGGTTTCGACGAGCTGCACTTTCTCCGGCTCGGTGCCGGTGTAGAACGCAAAGTAGCCCGGGCTCAGGCCGAGGAAGTTCTGCGCGCCGACGTAATAGGCAAGGCCAAGCTTTTCGCGGATGCGCGTGAAGAGCCGTGAGCCGAGATCGCTGAGCGCTTCCTGTAACAGCTCCAGCGCGTAGCGGTCCTCGCTGAAAATCGTCGTGCCGGGATAGCCAATCAGCAGCACGGCCTGCTTTTTATCGCGCGTGTCGGTGACGCGCTTGATGCTGTCGATGGCCGGAACCTTGCCGAGATCCGGAATAAGCGCCTTGTTTTTCCACGCGCCGAATTTCTCTTCGATGGCTTTGCGCACGGCGTCGGTTTTCACATCGCCGAAAATCGAGATGACGCAATTCGTCGGCGCGAGCAGGCCGGCGTAATAATTCTTCACGTCGCTCACCTGGAGCTTCGTCACGTTTTCCTCCGTGCCGTTCACGTCGAGACCGTAGCCGGTGTCGCCGAAAAGTGCGCGGCGCATCTGGCGTCCGCCGCTCTGGAGCAACTGGTCGCGTTGCGCGCGGATGGTGGAGAGCTGCATCTCGCGCTCGCGTTCGAACGCCGCACCGGGGAAGAGCGGGTCGAGCAGCACGTCCACCACGATGTTCAGGCCGGCGCTGAAGTCATTGCTCAACACCTCGGCGTTCACGCCAAAACTGTTGTTGCCGCTGTAGCTGTCGATGGAACCGCCCATCGATTCCATCTCGCTCGCGATTTGTTCCGCGGTGCGCGACGTGGTGCCCTGCAAAAGCATCTTCGCCATGAGGAGCGTGACGCCGTTGTTCGTGGAATTCTCCGCGAGCACGCCACCGCGCAGCACGGTCCGGATTTCCACGAACGGCAGGCGATGATCTTCCTTCACGAGCAGGCGCAAACCGTTGGCGAGTTCGAACTTCTGAATCGCATTGGTCTGTTGCGCATCGGCGATCAGCTCGGACTTCGGCTTCGTGCCCGTGGGCAGAAGCGCATACATCGTGCGGTTCGGCTCCGTGAGATACGTGCGCGCGACGCGTTGCAAATCCGCGGGCGTGATGCGCTTCACGGCGTCAAGGTAGCGTCTGGAGAAATTTAAATCACTCGCGGCAATCCAACTGCCGCCGAGGTCCTGCGCCTGGCCGGCCATCGTTTTGCGTGCGCTGAGCGTGGCGGCCGTGAATTGCTTCACCGCCTTCTGCAACTCCTCGTTCGACACGAGTTCGTTCTTCATCTTCTCGAGCTCGGCGAGCATCGCGTCCTTCGCACTCGCGAACTTGTCCGCCTCCATCCCGCGCTCATGCCGAACAGTCCCGCGCCACCCGGCGAGTAAGTCCACGCATCGACGGAGTTCACCAGGCCCTTCTTCTCGCGCACCTGTTGATAGAGGCGTGAGCTGCGGCCGTTGCCCAGCAACGTCGCCAGCACATCCAGCAGCGGCATGTCGGGATGGCGCACGTCCGGGATGTGCCAGCTCATGTGCATGTGCGCGAGCTCGACCGCGGCTTCCTCGATCACTTCGCGCGGCGCGACCTGCTTCGGCTCCTCGGCCAGTTGCAGCGCCGGCATCGGACGCGCCTTGCCCTTGGCAAACGCCGCACGAATTTGTTCCTCCACTTCCTTCGCGTTGATGTCGCCCACGACGACGAAGAACAAATTGTTGGGTGCGTATTTCTCGCGGTAGTAATTGAAAATGTCCTCGCGCTTGAGGTCGTTGAAGATGTCGGGATACCCGATGACGGTGAAGCGATACGGACTGCGCGTGTAGGCGACCTCGAAGAGACGGCGCGCGGATTTCTGGCGCGGGTCATCCTGGTTCATGTCCATCTCACGCCGGATGACGTCCATCTCCTTGCCCAGTTCCTCGGCCGGCAGCGTGGCGTTCATCATGATGTCGCAGAGAATATCCACGGCGATCTTCGCGCCCGTGTTCGGCACATCGATGTGATAGACCGTGCGGTCGAACGACGTGTAAGCGTTCATGTAACCACCAGCGTCCTGCACCTCCTGATCGATTTTCCCCGGCGGCCGATTCGACGTGCCTTTGAACAGCATGTGCTCCAGCACGTGCGAGAGTCCGGCGCCAAGCCATTGTCCTTCGTGAATGCTTCCCGCGCGACACCACGCCTGCGCGGAAACGACGGGTGCCGACTTGTCCTCGCGAATGATGAGCGTGAGCGCGTTGTCGAGCGTCACCATCCGCACGTCCGGCGGGATGGCGGGAATGGAATTCGTCGTTATCGGCGAAGCAACATCAGCGGCAGTCAAAGTCGCAATCATGGTCATGGCAAAAGCAAAAGCCCAAGTGAGCGCACGGGCGCAATTCATGGCGCGAGGAAGTTACACGAGAGAGGCGTGAGGGGAAGGAGGAAGAAAGTGTCTTGCCGATTCGGTGGACAGGTCGCGGTGAATGGCTTCCGATGGATGGCTACTTGTTCGAGTAGCGCCGCATCACAATCGTCGAGCCTGCCGGTGTGCCGACGGTGTAGCTGAAGAAGCCGGTTTTGTCTGTCAGGACGATGCCGCCGGCGGGAGGAGCGATCGTGGAAAAGTTTTCGTTGAGCTCCACGGCAGTGTCGGTGAAGGCGACAGTATTTTTTGCGATGGTATAACGTCGCAGGAAGTTCACCGGCATGGGTGCGGGCGCAAGCGCCAGGCCGCGAATGTTCACCACCACTTCATTGCGCCCCGCGCGCACCAGGCTGGCAGCGGCGTTGTTCAGCCCGTTGGAGCCGATGCCGATGGTCATGAGCGTATTGCCGGAGCGGTCGAGATAGTACAGGTGCTGCCCCAACGTGACGCCCGGAACGGGGCCGATGAAAGTGGTCGCGTTCACGAGCCACGCGCTGCCACCCGCGCCGTCGCCGGCAGCGATGACGGTCAGGCTCGCGTTCGAAAAAGATAACGGCAATGCATTGGTGGAAGACCACTGCAGCGTCTGGGCTTGTGCGGAAACAACGGTTAACAGAGCGAGTGCGAGGAGAGCTGATTTCATAGCGTCGATTCTAACTGGCGAACAGGAAGTGTCGAGCGCGCGTCCATCGTCACTTCATCATTCACCCACCGTTTACTCCACTTTCTCCAACCGCTGACTCCTTCGGTCGCTGCGGGCGCCGAGATAAATGCCGGGTGATTCGATGTTCGTGTAGAAGGCGGTGATGCGGTTGAATTCCAGGATGAGTTGGTCCGGCGTGAGTTTCCAACGATAGGCCGGATTCACTGACCCGTCCTCAATGGCGAAAGTGTGATCGGGATTCAAAACGATGGTCCCCCGCTCGTTGAGTCCATCGATCCAACGGTAGCGTCCCGAAAGATCGCGCTCCTTGACGCCGGCGAACGCGCCGGGCGCGGTCGGCGGGATCACGCGGAGCGGCGACATCGTGCCTTCGGCGGCGTGCTGCAACAATGTCTCGCGCTGGGCTTGCAAGGCTTCCACCTCTGCCCGTTGTCTCGCGAGTTCCGCGCGCTGCCGGACATTGAGCGAATATTGCGCTATGAGCAGAACGATGGTGATGCCGTTGATGAGCAGCAGGCCGACAATCAACCCCCAAAGCACGGCCGGCATTCGGCTGTTGTTTTGCATAGATGCTCTGCGTTCGCCTACTCGACCTTTTCCATGCGCTGGGTTTTGCCATCAGAGCGCCGACCGACATAAACGCCGGGCGATTCGACCTGGGTGTAATGACTGGAGCCGCTCTGCCAGAACAACACCAGTTCGTCCCTGGACAGTTCCCAGCGATAAGCGGCGAACCTCTCGCCTTTCTCGTTTCTGAAAGTGTGGTCGGGTTCAAGGGTAATGATGCCTTTCTCCTGCTCCGACTGAAACCAGCGGTAGCGTCCTGGAATGCTGCTTTCCTGCACTTTCGCGAAAGCGTCAGGAGTGGCCACGATCTCCCGTGTCGGCGCCGGACGCGGACGACGATTATCGAATGCTCCTTCGTCCAGTTGCGCACGCAACGAGAGATATTGCGCATGCCACCGCTGACTTTCAGCACGCTGTTGGAGAAGCAGGAGGATGGTGACGCTGTTGATTACGAGCAAGCACCCGATCAAAGTCCAGGGCATCCAGTTTGTTCGTCCACTGTTTTGCATATGTGTTGTGCGTCGGCCTACTCGACTTTTTCGAGACGCTGGCGTCCGCGGTCAGTACGAACGCCCACGTAGATGCCGGGTGATTCCACATTCGTGTAGAAGCCGGTCATGCGATTGTATTCCAGGGTCAGCTGGTCGCGAGAGAGTGCCCAGCGATAGGCGGGGTTCTTCTGTCCGCGTTCGCCTGTGAAAGTGTGGTCCGGATTGAGCGTGATAATTCCGCGCTCCCGGTCGTTGTCGATCCAGCGATAACGGCCCGGGATGTCAGTCTCCTTCACGTCGGCAAATGCGCCGGGATGAACCGTGGGAATGACCCGGATGGCTGGCAATTTGTCCGCGACCGCCTGGTTCAGCAATGTTTCGCGTTGCGTGCGCAAGTCTTCCACCTCCGCGCGCAACCGCGCTGTTTCGGCCCCCTGCCGGACATTGGCGGAGTATTGCCAAAGCAAAAGAGCGAGCGTGCTGACATTCATCAGCAGCAGGCAGACGATCAAAGCCCAAAGCACGATCGGCATTCGGCCGTTGCTCGACATAGGAGTGATTCGACGCTGCAATTAACTGATGTTGCTTTCAAGTGGTTTTGTGCGCGCGGCACACACGAACGAGCGCGAAGTTCAGCGGCCCCGCATCATGCATGGATTGCAGTTCGGAGCGATGCCGTTTTGCTCGCCGTAAAACGAGTGTGGCGCCAAAGCCGGATGGAAGAGAAAACGGATGACTGAGGATCATATCCTCAATCACCCGCAAATCGAATCGGCTATTGCTACACGCCTTTCCGGCGCAACAGCGACACGATGAAAAGCACCAGGAACAATACCGCCAGAATCTTGGCGATGGTGGCGGCGAGGCCCGCCAGTGCTCCGAACCCGAGAAACGCCGCGAGAAGCGCGACGAGCAGGAATACTACAGCGTAATACAACATAACTCCTCCTTAAGCTTTACCGCGGCGCATAACGCCAAACAATCCGACCGCTGCTGCCGCAATTCCGCCGATCAACATCCACATGGCTTTGTCCGTGGGATGACCGGTGAAGAAACGCGAGACGTCCGAACCAAACGAATCCGCCGCGCTGATTCCGAATATGGCGAGCACAATGCCGCCGATGAGTAGTGCTATTGCTAGTGCCTTGTTCTTTCCAGCACAGTGGGATCCGAAGCTTGGAATTCACGTGACTTGAAGTCGCGGC